>JACZCZ010021857.1_pt1 | contig 65906 bp, 59 predicted proteins | sample 8641811 | NCBI WGS metagenome assembly JACZCZ01 (sample SAMN15324610, study PRJNA640507) | soil metagenome | isolation source: intercropping peanut in the first line | place: China: Luxin town, Laibin City, Guangxi Province | collected 2019-07-25 | depth 10cm m | reverse complement strand
GGAGAGAGTGTGCCCTCGGATCCCTCCCCCCGCTACCGCGGGGAGGGCCAGGGGGCTGCTGGATTGAGCGCGCCAGTCGGTCAGTCCCGTTCTCGTTCACGGTCATCGCTTCGGCGCGTAGGCGATGCACTCGACTTCGACCCTTGCACCCATCGCAAGACCGCTTGCCGCCAGCGCGCTGCGCGCCGGGAAGGGCTGCTTGAAGAATTCGCGATAGACGGTGTTGAACGCCGGCCATTCGGCGATGTCGGCGAGGAACACGGTGCATTTCACGACGTCGCTGAGCGACGAGCCGTTGCGCTCGAGAACATCCTTGATGTGCTGCAGTGTCTGCCGAGCTTCGGGAGCGATACCGCCGGCAACGACCTTGCCGTCCTTGTCGCCGATCTGACCCGCGAGGAACAGGAAGTCTCCTGCCCGCACGGCTTCCGAGAAGGGCAGGCCACGCTCGAGCGATTCCTTTGTGTTGAGAAATTCTGGCTTGGGTGCTTCGGCGGCGATGGCCACACCGATCGTGCAAGCCAGGCTCGCGGCGATGAGGTGTCGGACGAGTGAGTTGCGCACGAGAGATCCTCATAGAGTGGAAAGGCACACCATGCAGCAGGAGAAGAGCGAAGCCAAGAGGTGGCTTTGGTGTGGCGGAAAAGCCCCCTCCCTGCCCTCCCCCGCGGTAGCGGGGGAGGGACCAGACACCTCGCCGCTCTCTGTCCTCCTAGCTCCGCGGTTCGATTCCCTCCCCCGCTACCGCGGGGGAGGGTTAGGGAGGGGGTTCTCACGCCCAACCAAAGAACATCTCCGCCCCCGCCACCTCGCGGACGAACGAGTCTGCTACCTTCCCCTCATGAGTTCCGTCGCCCTCTGGCTCCTGGCCATCCTCCTCATGATCGTGGGCGCGCTCGGCATCATCCTGCCGGCGCTGCCTGGCATCCCGCTCATGTTCGCCGGCATGGTCGTCGCCGCGGCCATCGACGATTTCCAGAAGATCAGCTGGGTGACGCTGGGCGTGCTCGGGTTCCTGACATTGCTTTCCGTCATCATCGAATTCGCCGCCTCGGCGCTTGGCGCCAAACACGTCGGCGCGAGCAGGCGTGCGATCTGGGGCGCTGTCATCGGCACGGTGGTCGGTCTCTTCTTCGGCATTCCGGGCTTGTTGTTCGGACCCTTCGTCGGCGCGCTCATCGGCGAACTCACCGTCCACGGGCGAGTCGATCAGGCGGGGCGCGTCGGCATCGCCACGTGGATCGGACTCGTCTTCGGCACGCTGGCGAAGCTCGCGATCGCCTTCGCGATGCTCGGGATCTTCGTACTCGCCTACCTCATCGAATAACGATCGCGCTTTGGACAACCTGACGCACACCCTGGCCGGCGTCCTCGTCGGCGAAACGCTTTCCCGCGTGACCCGATCGAGTCCGGATGGTTTGCCGGAGCCGCAGCGTCGCAATCTCTTCGTTACATTCATGGCGATCGGCAGCAACGTGCCGGATCTCGATTTCCTGTCGTCGGCCATCAGCGGCGACAAGCTCGAGTACATGCTCGAACACCGGGGTCACACGCACACGATCATCGGCGCGGTGATCGGCGCCGCGGTCCTGTACGCGTGCTGCCTGCTTTGGTGTCGACTGCGAAAGCAGCAGCTCTCCGCCACTGACCGAATTCAGCTCGCCGGGATCTCGCTGCTCGCACTGCTGCTGCACGTGACGATGGATTTCACGAACAACTACGGCGTGCATCCTTTCTGGCCGCTCTACAACGGCTGGCTGTACGGCGACACCGTATTCATCTGGGAGCCCTTGCTCTGGTCGGCAGCCGCTCCGCTGCTCTTCATCCTGCGCACGAAGCTTGCGCGCGCATTGATCGGCGCGCTGCTGCTCGCAGCGATCGGTGCATGCTTCGGCAGTGGCCTGGTGCCGACTGGATTCGCGATCGTCATGGTCGCGATCACGATCGCCATGCTCGTCGTCGGCCGACAGCGTCCATCGAAGTCAGCGCTCCTCACGAGCATCGGACTGTGGCTGGCGATTACGTTCACTTTCGCCCTGAGCCGCATCAACGCCGAATCGCAGCTGCGTGCGTTCATTGCGCAGAGGTATCCCGGCGAGACCGTGCTCGATTACGTTCTCACGCCGATGCCCGCCGATCCTCTCTGCTGGAACGTCATGCTGCCGATGACTACAACCGATCGCTACATCGTGCGGCACGGTGTCTGGGCGGTGGCACCAGGAGTCGTGCCGGCGGATCGCTGTCCCGGACGCGGGTTGTTCAAGGAAATCACCGCACCGCTCACTGCCGTGACTGACGAACCGTCGCCTTCGATGGACTGGCAGGGCGAGATCGTGATGGCGCGCGATGAACTGTCGACACTCGCGAAGACGAATTGCGAAGCGGCTGCATTCCTGCAGTTCGCGCGCGTGCCCTGGGCAATGCGCAAGGAAAAGAGCTGGATCGTCGGGGATCTGCGCTACGACCGCGAGCCTGAACTCGGCTTCGCGGAACTCGAGCTGGTGGACGGCGTGGTCAATTGTCCATCGCGGAAGCTGCCGTGGCTTCCGCCCCGATCAGACCTGCTTCGCTGAAGCAGCGCCCACACGGAGCGCACGACTCCGTGTGAGCGTCGCGGGATTTCAGGTCTTGCGCTTGGCCGTGAAAGCGCCTTCGCCGAACGAGCCGAACACAGCCTTGCCCTTCATCGTTCCATCGGCTTCGACCATGCCGCTGTAGTCGATGCGCAGGTCCATGCCCTGGATGTTGATCGTGAAGCCGAACGCCACCGCGCTGCCTTCGAGCGTGCCGGTGTAATCGACGCTGCCCATCTGGCTCGTGACTTTGCCGGCGAGCGCGCCACCCTTCTGCTCTACCGTCATGTCGGCATCCTGGGCGCCCATCTGGCTTTCCGTCGTCAGGACCCAGTTGCCGTTCAGATCGGGACCCTTCGGCTTCGGCGGTGTCGATGAGCAGGCGGCGATGAAGACCGCCACGGCAGCCAGGGCCAGCAGGCGTAACTTGTTCATGCGGATTTCCCCATTGCGATTTTGGATGCTGAGTCGGACCGGCGTCGTCACCGCGCCGTAACCGAAGTATGCCGGTACGCCGCCGCTCGCCGCAGCAGAGTTTCGGCTGATCGAAATGTGAAGATTCGCCAAGTGGCCGGCGATGCACACTTCGCGGCATTCGACATCCTGGGGAGAAACTGCCATGCGTTCCTTTGCTGCCTGCCTCGCATTCGCTGCCCTGCTCGCTTGTACGCAGGCGCGTGCGCAGACGCCGGAACAGCTCGCACAGCAGGTACGCGATGCCGAGAATGCGTTCGCGGATTCGATGGCCCGGCGCGATCTCGACAGTTTCGCGTCCCACCTCGCAGACGATGCCGTGTTCTTCGCCGACACCCAGGCACTGCGCGGCAAGGACGCCGTCATCGCGGGATGGAAGGCATTCTACGAAGGCGCGAAGGCTCCGTTCTCCTGGAAGTCGGAAACCGTCGAAGTCCTGCCGTCGGGCCAGCTCGCGCACAGCAGCGGCCCGGTCTTCGATCCGCAGGGCCGCCGGGTCGCGACGTTCAATTCGATATGGCGACGCAACCCCGATGGATCCTGGAAGGTCGTGTTCGACAAGGGTTGCAATGTCTGCAACTGCGGGAAGCCCTGAGTCTCGCACCGTCCCGTTACAGTTTGTCACCAGCCTGCTATTGCAGGCGTCCGTGGCTTGCGTCTATAGATAGCAGGTCTCACCAACGCCACGGACATCATCATGTCGAATAGCTTTCGAAGAAAAACTGCTTTGCTCGTTGCCGCGGCCGTCGCCGTGGCCGCACCGCTCGGCGTGCTGATTGCGCACGACGACCATGCGCAGGGGATCTACAAGGTCCGTCACGACGAATATCACAAGCTGGGTGATGCATTTAAGGTCATCCGTGATCAGGTTCGCGCAAGCTCCCCGGACTCCGCTGCGATCAAGGACGCCGCCAAAGTCGTCAGCGATGCGTCAGTGAATCAGTTCAAGTGGTTCCCCGAAGGCTCGGGCCCGAAGACCGGCGTCAAGACGCGCGCCAAGGCAGAAATCTGGAGCAAGCCGCAGGATTTCGACGCCGCACAGAAGCTCTTCGCCGCAGAGGCCAAGAAGCTCGACACCGCTGCCGGTAGCGGCGACGTCGCGCAGGTCCGCTCGCAGTTCGGCGAAGTGGGCAAGGCGTGCAAGAACTGCCACGACACGTTCAGGACGCCGGAAGACTGAGCAGCAGCGAGCGAGGAAGCTCGCGGGCGGTGAGCCAGAGACATCTCTTCCTGTTCTGGCTCATCGCTCGTCATCACCGCTCGCAGCCCTGCCCCATGTCCGAACAACAAGCCATCCGCGTCTGGGATCTCCCCGTTCGCATCGTCCACTGGCTCTTCGTCATTCTCATCGCCGTCTCGTGGTGGACCGCGGAGAACAACGAGCTCGAGTATCACCGCTACAGTGGCTATGCGCTGCTGGGGCTGCTGGTGTTCCGGATCTACTGGGGCTTTGCGGGGACCCACACCGCGCGCTTCTCGAACTTCGTTCGAGGCCCGGGCGCCATCGTGGACTACCTGCGCGGTGCAGGCCGCGTAGCGGGGCATAACCCGCTGGGTGCTCTCAGCGTCATCGTGCTCCTGCTGCTGCTGGCTGCGCAGATCGGGCTGGGATTGTTCGCGGTCGATGTCGACGGGATCGAGTCCGGTCCGTTGTCGCATCTGGTGAGCTTCGACACCGGGCGCGGGTGCGCGGAGCTGCACGAAGATCTGTTCAACGTGCTGATCGGATTCATCGTGCTGCACGTGGTTGCTGTGCTGTTCTACCTGTTCGTGAAGCGTGAGAATCTGATCGGCGCGATGATCCACGGCAAGCGCGAACTGCCGGATGTCGCTGTCGTCCCGCACGAACCATTCCCGGTCGTGCGCTTCGTCGGCGGCATGATTCTCGCGGGAATCGTTGTCTGGTACATCACGCGCGGGTAGGCTGATCTCCGATGGAGATCCTGCTGTTCGTCGTGGTCTTCGGCGCTCTGGCGTCGTTCGTCCTGTTCAATCTCTACCGGCGCGCGAAGCAGATCCATCAGCTCCTGAACGAAGGCGTGCCTGCCCAGGGCACGTTGTTCGCAAAGCGTCGCATCACGCAGAAGGGCCGCGCACGCTTCATCTTCTCCTACGAGTACGAAGCAGATGGTCGTCAGCGCAAGGGACGCTCCGTCGTCTCACGCGAAGTGTTCGATGCGCATGCGGAAGGTCAAGCGCTGGCCGTCAGGTACCTGGCCAACAAGCCGTCCGTGTCCGCGCCGGAGTTTGTGCTGGAGAAGGCGCGGCAGGATCTGAAGCGGTGACGTCCCCCTTGCAGGTCGGCCTTGGCTGGTCGTCACGCCGAAAGGCATGTGCCGCATGACGTCCGACTGAAGTCGGACCCACAACAGGATGGATGCCCGCGTTCGCGGGAATGACGCAGTCAAGGTGCCGCGCTCTCCAGCAACAGCTCCCTCTCCTCCTGCAGCTTCTGCCGCAAATACTCATCGCGCGACAGACCGTCCGGAATCTCCGTCATGGCCATGACGTTCGTAACGATGGCGGCCTCGCGGAGCTTGTAGAGCTCGAACATCGGATCGCGTCTCGATTCCCAGGCGTTGCGACGACGATCGGATTCGATGCGATAGCCGCGCTCGAGTGCAGCGATCTGTTCGGCCTGAGCGGCCGGATCGGCAACAGATTCGCGGATCAGAGCAGACTTCAGCAGCAGCGCCTCGCCCGCTGAGAGCTCGCCGCGACTTTCATACTCGGCAACCTCCGCTCCGATCGACATCGCTTCGCGTCGGCGATCGACTGCATTCATTGCGGGCGCCTGTGCAAAGAACCCCCTGACGCGCGCATGGAACGCGATTCGCTCTTCTTGTGTCTTGGCGGGATCGTCGACGAGCGGCATCGGCGCGGCGGCCTCGAGCGCTGCAGCCGGTTGTGACGACGACTCCGCTTTCGTTGCAACCGGTGAGGTGATCGTCACCGGTTGCGTTTCTCGATGATTCTGAACCGCGCGCCAACCGAACCATGCGAGGCCCGCTGCAGCGATCGACAGCGCGATGAGCGTAGCCCGCATCGCGTCAGAGCAATCCGTCCACCAGCGTGTAGATGAGATTCACCGGCTTGGCGCGATCCGCCGCATCGCTCGACTCGGAAGCATCGAGCACCGGTCCCGTTCCTTCGAGCACGCTGTTGATGAAATGGCTCAGCTCGAGGCCGCGCTCCTGGATGTCGCCGTTCTCGAAGTCGACGATCGTCGTGCAGTGACTTTCGTTGAGCGCCCGATACTGCGGGAAGTAGCCGCCGAAGTTCGGCAGCCCATCGAGCGTCTGGCGCAAACGACCCGTGTCGACAGCCCACTTCGCGTGGATGAGCGCCTGCTTCGCCGCTGCGTCAGGCGCGTTCTGGATCTCCGGGAAGAAGCGCTCGTATGAATACGACGAGTAGTTCAGATCCTTCCAGAAGTGCGTGTGACCCAACCGGTCGCCCGGGACCTTCGCCGCGAGCGCCGAATAGAAGGTACCGAGATCGTTACGTGTGAAGCCCGGCAATTGCGACTCGAGATACGGCAGCGGTCCCTGGTCGAGCCCCCACACCTGGCGGATCGTCGCGTGCAGCAGCACCGACGGATACTGCTGCGGATTCGCACCCGCCGGCGCCGTGAAGAGCGGACCGGAATCGTCGATCAGGTAGCCGCGTGTCGGCGCGAGATCGCGGCGTACGTGCGGGTAGTTGTTGATGCTGCCCGTACCGCCGGCGCTGCATCCGGTCGAGAGCATTTGCGTGGGTCGCGGCAGATTGTTCTTGAGCCAGGCAACCACGGCACGCACGTTGCGGACTCCGTTGTGATGCCACACGAGCGGCCCGTTCTGCCCGGTCGGATCGCTGTAGACCGCAACGCGATCGCCGCCGTAGACGTCGCCCGTGCAGTACGGCACGTAAACCATGTTCCAGTTCTGCGTCTTCACCGATGTCCACGGATGCAGCCGCACGACGAACGGACTGACGAGGCTGCTGCCCGGATTGAGCAGGCTCATGTAGTCATCGGGAATCCCGTTCGGATTGCGCGCGCCGCGAATGCCTCCCTGCCCGCTGCAGCTCGCGTAGTCCCAGCATGCACCGCCGCCTTCCATGTAGACGATGGTGTTGCGCGTGTTGGGGACACGATTGACGAAGAATTTGTAGGGAGAACCGTTACCGCAAACCGAACCGGTCGACGGCGCAAGCTGGACCGTCTGCCACTGGTAGTACGCACCGCGGCTGAATCCATCGGCGAATCCCGCAGGGTTCGGCTTCAACGGATACGGGCCCTGTGTCTGTGAGGGCGTTACCGGGTTGTCCGCACCCGGCGGGAAAGCAAGATTGAGCAGGGTCTGGAAGGCCGAGTAATCGCCGAGCTCCGCGCGCGCCGGCAGCGAGCACAGGAGCAGAGCGAACGACAACAACGTCACACGGAAGCCGATGCTGATCATGACTAATCCCCCGATCAGGCGTTCGCGACTGGAAAGCGTTTGTGTTCTTGGCGCGCGGGATCGTGAGCGCGCCGCACAAATACTGTCAATTCGGGTCTTGCGAGGGAGGGGCAGGCGGAGTCGGAAGAGATTTTCCACGGGATCACGGGGGTACTCCCCGTGCCCGCACCCCGCGCTTGCCGTGGAAAATCTTCTCGCCCTCCCTCCGATCAGCCCGACGATGAGACAGGCGCTGAACGCTTGCTTACGACATTCCATGATCCGGTGGGAAGGATGCTGCAGGTCGTATGTGCGAGCGTATAAGTGCGACTTCGCGCGTGATCCTGGCCGGCCACACCTGATCTACTGCGGGCTTACAGCCCCAACGCTACTACGTGTCCACCCTCCTGCACCGCTTCCGTCCCCGCAGCCTTCGCCACTGCGTGCTCGCCATGCTCGCGATCGGCCTGCTTTTGCTTACAGCCACCCAGTACCTCGTCGCCGGCCGGTTCGTCGAACGCCAGCTGCTGGGAATCGAATCCAACGACGGGTTCGCGAGATTGCGCAGCCTGCATCACGCCATCGATCAACTGCAGGACGATCTCGCATCGACGGCGGTGGACTGGGCGTACTGGGACGCCACCTACGAATTCGCGGCAAACAAGCGGCCCAGCTACATCGAAGACAATCTCGATGCCTCGACGCTGAAGCGGCTGCGACTCGACTTCCTCGTGATCGTCGACCGGCAGGGTCGGCCGCTGTTCGCTCATTCCGTTTCCGAGGACGGCCGTCTCCTTACCGAAGCACCGTCCGACATCGTCGAGATGGCGGCGCGGGAGGGCCTGCTCAGCGGCTACACGAATCCATCGAACGAACTGAATGGACTGGTCTCGACCTCATCCGGTCTGTACATGGTCAGCTCGCAGCCTGTGCGCGCTACCGACACGACACTGCCCCCGGGCGGCCGGCTGGTCATGGGCCGCTCCGTCACCGGATTCATGATTCCGTCGCTGCGGCGGATCAGCGGCGAATCGCTGGAGGTAGGACCATTCGATGCGCACAACGGAGATCAGCACCAGGTCCTGCGCGAGAGCGGCACCGACACTTTGATGCTGCACGACGGCGCCTTCGGCGGCTTCAGTCCGCTGCTCGATCTGTGGGGCAAACCGGTCGCGCAGTTGCAGCTGCGCATGGAACGCCCCACGCAGATCATGCTGTCGGCTGCGCGCCGTTATCTCTTCGGGGCGACGCTGATCGTCGGCATCATCTTCGCAGCCGCTGCGCTCCTGCTGTTGCGCTCGAATCTGCTTCGACCCATCGAGCGCCTCGCCGAGGCTGTTCAGCAGATCGGCAAGGGCGGCAACGCGGCGACTCGCCTGCCGACATTCCGGACGAAGCACGAGTTCGCAACGCTGGCCGACTCCATCAACGGCATGCTGCAGAAGATCGAACAGCAGCAGGCGATCCAACGCGACCGCGATGCCGCCGTCGAAGCGAATCGGCTGAAGTCCGAGTTCCTCGCGACGATGAGCCATGAGATCCGCACGCCGATGAACGGCGTGCTCGGCATGTGCGAGCTGCTGCAGCGAACGGATCTCACATCGCGCCAGAAGCACCTTTCGGACACGATCCTGCGCTCGGCGCGCTCGCTGCTCGGCATCCTCAACGACGTGCTGGACTTCTCGAAGATCGAATCGGGCAAGCTCGAGCTCGAATGCGCTCCCTTCTCGCCCGCCGAGCTGATTCACACGGCGACCGCGCCGTTCCTGGCAAATGCGCAGACGAAGGGCCTGGAGTTCTCGGTTCGCATCGAAGCAGGCGTGCCGCCGCTCGCCATGGGCGATGAGCTGCGATTGCGACAGATCCTGAACAACCTGCTGAGCAACGCAGTCAAGTTCACGGAGGAAGGTTCTGTCGCCGTGTCGTGCGCCGCTGCCGATCTCGACCGTGACCGCATCGAGTTGCGTGTGACCGTGGCTGACACCGGTATCGGCATTGCGCACTCCGCGCAGCATCAGATCTTCGATCCGTTCGCGCAAGCCGCTTCCGATACGTCCCGCGTCTACGGCGGCACCGGCCTCGGTCTCGCGATCGTCCGGCGTCTCGTCAAGCTGATGGGCGGCGACATCCGGCTGCAGAGCCAGCCCGGCGTCGGCTCCACCTTCACTTTTACCGCGATCATGCGGCGCGCAGTGGATCTACCGACCTTGCGCGCACTCGCAGAAGCGACGGGCCCTCGCTTCTCCGTCGCCAATGCGCCGGCAATTCTTCTCGCAGAAGACAACGCAGTGAACCGCGAAGTGTTCACGGAGATGCTCGAACACTTCGGGTGTCGCGTCACCGCTGTGGAGAACGGCGCTCAGGCGGTGGCAGCGGTCGCGGATCGGTCGTTCGATGCCATCCTGATGGATTGCCAGATGCCCGTGATGGACGGTCACACAGCAGCGACGGAACTTCGCACGCTCGAGCGCACGACTTCGCAGAAGCCCGCATTCATCATCGCGCTGACGGCCGATGCGACGCCGGAGAATCATCAGCGGTGCATCGATGCCGGCATGGATGCCGTGGTCACCAAGCCGATCTCTCACGCGAGCCTGCGCGATGTCGTGATGCGCGCGGTCCGCGGCGTCGCGCCTTCGACCGCCTGACTATTTGCGATCGGGATACTTGGCGAGGATCTGTTCGACCGCCGCCTTCGCGTCCTCGTCGCTGAGATCGGCGGAATCGAAGCCCGCATCGATCGACCCGCTCCACACCTGCGCGTTCTTGTTCGAATCGATCACGTCGAGCGTGAACGTTCCGTTCACCGCTTTCGGCTTCTTGCCGATCGGCAGGCTGATGCCGACACCGCCAACCGCGCCACCGGACCCGCCACCCATGCCGACGCCGACGCGTGGCTTCGGTTGCGCAACTTCGTGCGTGCGAAGGCTGTAGGCGATACGACAGTCGCCCTTCTCCACTGCCTGCGTATAGCCCTTCGATTCCAGTGTCTGCATGACGACGTTGCGTACGCGCTGGTCCGTGAGGGATGCCGCATCGCCGGTCGGCGCCGGATTCCAGGTGAACGTCTGGCACGCCGGCAGCGCACCTTCGATGGCATCGACACGCACGGGCGCCGGCGCTGTCGAAGCGCAACCCGCTGCCATCGCAGCGATGAGCAGCATCGTCGAACTATGCAAACTGAATGGATGCATTGTCGCTCCGTATAGACAGTTCAGAGTCTGAACGAACCAGAGGCGCTTCAGGATCCGTGAAATAGCGCACCCCGCCCGGAGCGGTCAAGCAACGCCTCCGAAGCTGAATGGTCGTTCAGCTCCGCGCCGTTTTGTTCAGCGTCGTGGCGGCTTGCCCTTCTTCTTGTGCTTGCCAGTGGGACGCTCTCTTTCGAGTCTTTGCGCCTGCGTGCGCAACGCGAGGCTGATCTGCAACTGCTGACCCGCGACGCGGACCTTCTGCAGGCTGCGGAATATCTCCTTCGGCATGCCGCCGGGAAGATCGACGAAGCTGTGATCATCGCGAATGACGACGCGGCCGATATAGCGACCATCGAGGCCGGCCTCGTTCGCAATCGCACCGACGATGTTGGCGGGCTTCACGCCGTGGACCTCGCCGACTTCCACACGATACGTCTGCAGCGCCTCATCGTCATCACGGTGCTTGCGATCCTTGCGCTCGCGCGGCTCGAACTCGCGACGAGGAGCTTCCGGTGACCACTCGCGCTTGCTGCTCTGATGCTCCCTCTGACGCTCGCTATCGCGCGACTCGCTGCGGGGTCGGGCTTCGCGTGCCTTCGGTTCAGCGGCATCGGACTCCCGCTCGACGGACTTCGGCTCGCGGGGCTTGGCATCACGGGTCTTCTCGTCCCGGGGCTTGCCCTCTCGCTGTGCCGGAGCACTCTCGTCCTTCGAACGACCGCGCGGTGAGTCCAGCAGGAGAGGCGTCTTGCCTTGAGCCATGCTGGCCAGCGCGGCCGCGATCTCGACGGCGGGGACGTTGTGCGCCTGTTCGTAGCGCTCGATCAAGCCGCGATACGCATCCGCCTCGCCGGTCGCCAGAGCGTCGGTGATTCGCTGGTTGAAACGATTGACCCGCTGCTCGTTCACATCCTCGACGGTCGGCAGCTCCATCTGAGTGATCGCCTGCCGCGTGGCGCGCTCGATCACTCGCAGCATGTTTCGTTCGCGCGGCGCAATGAACAGGATCGCATCGCCGCTGCGGCCCGCACGGCCCGTGCGACCGATACGATGAACGTAGGACTCCGGGTCGTACGGCACGTCGAAGTTCACGACGTGACTGACGCGATCCACATCGAGGCCGCGCGCCGCAACGTCGGTGGCCACGACGATATCGATCTGGCCTGCCTTCAGTCGGGCAATCGTGCGCTCACGCAGGTTCTGCGGAATGTCGCCATTGAGCGCTTCCACAGCGAAGCCGCGCGCCTCGAGACGCTCAGCGAGCTCCGTCGTTGCCTGCTTGGTACGAGCAAAGACGATCATCGCATCGAACGTCTCTGCTTCCAGGATGCGCGTCAGCGCATCGAGCTTATGCATGCCGCTCACCATCCAGAAGCGCTGGCGGATGCTGCTCGCGGTGCTGGTCTTGCTGCGGATCGTGACTTCAGCCGGCTTGCGCAGATGGTTCTGCGCAATGCGACGAACCTCCGCAGGCATCGTCGCGGAGAACAGCGCGATCTGCCTCGATTCGGGTGCCTGGCCGAGAATCCATTCGACATCGTCGATGAAGCCCATGCGCAGCATCTCGTCGGCTTCATCGAGCACGAAGTAGCGCACGGCATTCAGCTTCAACGTGCCACGCTTCAGATGATCCATCACACGACCGGGCGTTCCGACCACGACGTGCACGCCGCGACGCAGACTCTGCAGCTGCGGCGTGTAGCTCTGACCGCCGTAGATCGGCATCACGTGAAAACCTTTGAGATGCGTCGCGTAGCGCTGGAAGGCTTCCGCGACCTGAATCGCGAGTTCGCGCGTCGGCACGAGCACGAGCGCCTGGGGCTCGCGCGAATCGATATCGATCTTCGACAGGATCGGCAGGGCGAATGCCGCCGTCTTGCCTGTACCGGTCTGCGCCTGTCCGACGACGTCGACCCCCGAAAGGATGTGGGGAATCGTCGCTGCCTGAATCGGCGAAGGCTGTTCGTAACCGACGTCGTTCAGCGCGGCCAGCACCGGCTCGGCCAGTGAAAGGTCGCTGAAACTGATGGCGGTGCCATCGCTGGGAGAAGAAATAGACACGAAAACCTCGGGAGTCGCGGGCGGGGAACGGGGCAAACGCGCGCCGGAAAGCGGCGAATTTCACACGGAGTTCACGCAGATCACGCAGTCAGACGGCAACGCTGGAGATGCCGTCCTCGCTTTCGATCAGGAGGCCGTTCCTTCGGGGGCGGGGATTCTAGCCGTTTGGGCGCCTTTAGGGGTCTTTCTGGCCGGAAGAACCCCCTCCCTGCCCTCCCCCGCGGAAGCGGGGAGGGAAATCCGAGTCTGACCGACCGCCACCGACGGCCACCAGCCGCCAACCAACAGCCAAACAGCCACAGCAACAGCCACAGCCACAGCCAACAGCGGCTAGCCGACAACCGCTAGCCGACAGCCGCTAGCCGACAGCCGACAGCCGCTAGCCGACAGCCAACTGCCACTAGTCACCAGCCGCTAACCGCTTCTTCCTAGGGCTGGTATTCAAAATGCCAGGGTTCGTTGGGCATTGTGAGGGGGCCGGCGAATTTCGTGCTGGCGCCCCGGACCGCGCGCTCCAGCTTGCGTCCCCACCCCTGCCCGATCCAGATGGTGTCGATATCGTCCGTGTCGGCACCGGCGATGACCTCGTTTCCCCGGTGCACCTGGAAGTCGATGGCGCGAGCACGGCCGTGCAGCGAAAGCCCGGGGGCCGCCAGCGGCGGGGGGCGCTCCGGAACCCAGTCGTGCAGGAAATCCCGCAGCTGAGCGCGGCTGGCTGGCGATGCTTTGGCCAGCCGGCTGCAGGCGGCACGCTCGAGATCGGAAGCGATTGCGCCGACCGATTCGTTGCTGTTCCAGCGTTCTATTTGCACATCGAGGCTGCGCACATCCGTGTTCGCGTAAAGCTGATAGCCGGGATTGTCCCTCTCGAACCTCGCGCGGATCTGCTCGATCTCCGCGAGCAGCGCGCGATACTCGGCGGACTCCCGATAGTTGTCGATCTGCGCCTGCGTCCAGCTCCAGCGAGTCGCAATGGAACTCGCCGCGCGCAGATACGATCGAAGCGCAAGCAGCCGGCGACCAGAGCCTTCGATCCTATCCACCGCCTGCGATATGTTCGTGCCCTGGGACTGCGCCAGCCGATCGATCTGCGCATCGATCCGCGACTGACTCACACACGCGGTCTCACCGCGCGAGACACTGGCGGCGATGACGAGCAGGAGGCCCGCCAGCCATCTCATGGACTACGCCGAGGGCGCGTCTTTCTCGATCACGATCGTGCCGCGAAGCACAAGCGCGGCGATCGCACCCAGCGCAGCCAGCTGCGGCGCAAGCAGAGTGCCGACGACGCCGACCGTCAGCGGCATGTCGACTATGACCCGTCCCTCTTCGTTCTTCACGATGAGCCGGCGCACGTTGCCGGCGTGAAGGATCTCCTTCACTTTGCCGAGCAGCGCATCGCCGCTGAACTGGAATTCTTCAGACTTGGTGTCGGGCATGGGAACCTCCGGCTCTCAACCAATCAACTCCTTCAACTTCGCATGCCCCGTTCTCGACATCGGCAGTTTCTTGCCGTCGGTGAGAATCGCGAGCCAGCTGTCCTTGCCGTACAGATCAATGCGTGCGAGCCGCTCGATGTTCAAGATGAAGGAGCGATGGATGCGCACGAAACGCGAGGGGTCGAGTTGCGATTCGATGTCGCTCATCGTCTGCTGCTTGCGCAGGTGCTTTTCACCCGACGCGAACGACAGGTAGTCGTCCTGGGCTTCGATGTAGTCGATTTTCTCTACGGGCAGCACGTGGACCCGGCCTTCGTGGCGGATCAGCACACGCTCGAGCGTCTTGCCGGGCGGGCGGGCGGCCACGGCGAGTTCGGTCGGTGATGGCTGGGGCGCGCGAGTGCGCAGACGTTCGGCTGCGCGTTCGACGGCATCCTTGAGACGCGGCGGCTCGACCGGCTTCAGCAGGTAGTCGACTGCGTGAACCTCGAAGGCACGCAACGCGTACTCGTCGAAGGCCGTACTGAATATCACCGACGGCGCGCGATCGCCGAGCAATTCCAGCACTTCGAATCCGGACAGCTTGGGCATCTGGATATCGAGAAAGATCAGGTCCGGGTTCAGTTCTTCGCAAAGCTTGACCGCTTCGAATCCGTTCGCCGCCTGACCAATGACTTCGACATCCGCCAGCTTGGACAGATGCTCGATCAGCAGCGACCGCGCCAGCGCCTCATCGTCAACCACCAGAACTCGCACGACTGACTCCTCAACTTGTGGCTGCCGCGGCCGGCAGCAGGATGGACACGCGGAAATGCTCTTCGCCCGCGTCGACGTCGACGCTGGCGCGATGACCGCACAGCGTCTCTACGCGCGATCGTACATTGACGAGGCCCACACCGGTGCTCCGCGAAGGCGGTCGATCCGGATCGCAGGGATTTTCGACCACCAGTTCCACGAAGTTGTCACGGCGCCGCGCGCGAACGATCACCTCACCGCCTTCGAGCAGGTGCGCTACACCGTGATGGACTGCATTCTCGACGAGGGGCTGCAACATGAGCGGCGGCACGGAAACCGTCCGCACATCGTCCGCGATGTCGAAGTTGGCGCGCAGTCGTTCACCGAAACGCACCCGCTCGATCGCGAGGAATGTTTCGGCGAGCGATATTTCGTCCGCCAGCGAAATCGCTTTCTCACGGCCCAGCGTCAGGCTCTTGCGGAAGAACTGCGCCATCAGGAAGCACATGTGGCGCGCGGCGACGGTGTCGTTGCCGATCAGGGCCGCAACGGAATTGAGGCTGTTGAAGAGGAAATGCGGATCGAGTTGCGCGCGCAGCGATTTGAGCTCGGCTTCACGCTGCAGCACCTGCGATTCGAGCGCACGACGCTCGGCTTCGCGCGAGCGCTGGAACGCCCAGAGCAGATAGTGGCCGAGAACCGCCAGGGTGATCGCGATGCCGCCTGCGAAGACCATCAACGGCAATGCCGCGAAAGCGCTGTCGGGATACGTTTCTCCGGCAGGCAGCAGGAACTGCGCCCAGCCGTAGGCGATACCGAGCCAGATCGACAGCGAGATGATGCCGGCCGCGAGCCAGAGCAACGCCATCCTCATCGGCGGTGTCCTGTCCGGCGGCAGCAGCTGCACGAGGTACCAGAACGACAACGACTGCAGTCCCAGCAGGACCGCGAGCGGCACGGAGAACATCAACGACCAGTTCGCCGGCGCATTCCCGCCAAAGAACATCACGCCCGACAGCAGCAGCCCGAAGGCGATCCAGACCCCCAGATATCCGAGCATCCGGGTACGGCTAGTGAGGATGGGATGCATTGAATGGCAGAAGCGGTCAGTTCTTCACTTCGATCCCGCTCATCACCACGAACCCCGTGATGACGAGGTTCTTCGTGGGCACCGTGCTGGTCGGGCGGCGCTTGTCGACGAAGCCGCCCATGAGCGTGGCCACCTTGCTCGTGACCGTCCAATCCGGCGGAACGTAGATTTCCATGCCGCCCCAGAAGGCGAAGACTTCGATCGTCGCGGTGTCGCCTTCCATGCGTGCGTCAGTGAGGTCGAGCTTGATGCCCGCCATCACGGCGCTGAGATCGGCCCCACGGAACGGACGGGAAACGGGGCGCAGTTCCGTGCCCGACATCACTGCAAAGGAGCGAACGAATTCGGAGTGCTCCTCGCCCGGTGGATGGCCGGAAATCTCCGCGGGCTTGGCGTGAAACGCACGCCACACCAGCGTGCTGCCAAGGGCGAGCAGGGCGAGCGGGAACGCGAGTTGCCAGAAGTTGAGGTCGACCCAGCCGATCTTGTCGGCGAACACCCAGATGCCGACGCCGATGAAGGCCCAGCCCCAGCGGTTGCTGCGCTTGTTGGTCTTCTGCATGACCATGCTCGAACCGACGAGCACGAAGATCAGCGGCCAGAAGAGACGGAATGCCTGGCGGGTATCGATCCAGCCCAGATTGCCGGCGAGGAAGATCGCGCCGAGCGCGATGATCCACAGGCCGACCAGCAGCCTCATCGAGAACAACGGATCGCGGCGCGGTGTTTCATCTTTCATGCGACACCCGATCGTTGTTCCCGTTCTTCGGGCCGGGCTCGCTGCCGTCGTCGCGAATGCAGACCATCTCGGGGCCCGAGCCCATGATCATGTCGAGCCCATAGGCGATGACGAAAACAGGCCAGGCTGTGAACCAGCCGAGGCCGAAGAAATCGGTGATGCTGATCTGACAGTAGACGCCGGTCGCTAGCAGCCAGATGCCGCCGCTGCGATTGAGATGCCGGCTGGGTGCAATGACGGCAACCAGGCCAGGCACGATGAGGGCAACCGGCCAGTAGTCCCAGACGGCGATCGGCAGGTTCCAGCCGAGGTTCAGGGCCAGCAGCAGCCCGCCGAGCACCACGAGCACGATGCCCATGGCGAGGGGCGAGCGGCGCCGGTAGCGGGGTTCATTCGGACTCATTCAGAGGGTCTCCGGGCAGGCAGTCTGCTCCATGGGAGACACCTTACGAGCGGCAGCCCAGCCCCGCCAGCAAACACCGGCAAACAGCCGGGCCGTGCCGGTGAACCCGGTCCGGGTTATTGGGGCCGGAAGTTGGGACGGTCGCGGTTGCCAGACTGGGAACGGCTGCTCTCGCCCGACCGGTTGCTGTTGCCCTGGTTGTTGTTCGGCCGGCTGGTCTGCGGTCGGGCGGCGGGCTGGGAGTTGCTTCGTTCGAAGCGCGGTTGTTCGGACCGCGGCTGCGAGCGGGGCTGTTCGATCCTGGGCTGTTCGACCCTCGGTTGCTCGACGCGCGGTTGCGATCGCGGTTGTTCGAATCGCGGTTGCTGCTCGACACGTTCCGGGCGGGACTGCGGCTGCGAGGACCAGTTTCGCTGCGCGCGTTCTTCACGCTGGCGAGCCGCCTGATCCCTGAATACGTCACGCGCATCCGGCACGCGCTCGCTACGGTTCTCGGGACGACTCTCCGGCCGGTTCTGCGGACGGATCGACTCCTCATCGGGGCCGCGCTGCAGCCGCTGCTCAGCGTTGCCGCGCCACGAAGGCTGCTGCGTGCCGCGGTCCGGACGGGGGCTCCCGCCTGATCCATCGCCGCCGGCATTCGACCGCTGCTGCAGCGAATTCACGGGCGGTGCACTGCGATCTCGCTGGCGATCCTGCACCCACGACGGGCGATCCGATACCGAGCGCTCACGCACGGCCCGCGAAGACGCAGCAGCGGCCGGAGTGCGCTCGGACGTCACCGCCGGCGAACGATCCGGTCCGCCTCGCGATCGCCAGTTGTCCTGGCCGCGCTCCGGTTCGTGCTGATCGTGGCTGCGCGTGGCGTCCTTCGGCGGAGGGTTGGTGTTGCCCGTCATCAGCTGCGAGCGGCCGATCGGTCTGCCGCCATTCGCTTCGATGGCCCGCTGCTCCGCCTCGAACGGAATGCGCTGATTGAGGCCGCCGCGCGGGCGCTGCGCCACGAGATCCCGCGCTGTCTGATTCGGTCGGTCCGGAATGCGGCCCAGCGTGCGGGATGCGAAAACGCTGTCGCGATTCGGAGCGATCGCCGGCGGACGCGAATCGTGATGCCAGCGCCTGAGGTCGGACTGATCCACGCGGGTCCAGTGGTTGTCGATGGGACGGCCGCCCATGAAGCGGTCGCGATCGACGATCGTCACGGCGCGCCCGTCACGGCCGTACATGTAGTCGAAGTTGCGCGGCCGGCCGTTGTAGAAATTGTTGATGTACGTGTTGTTGACGATAACCGTGTTCGACACGTTCACGTTGTTGAAGTAGCGGCGCGAGTAGCGATACCCCGGAACATAGACTTCGCGCGGCCCGAGCGGGAACCAGCCGACGCCGCTGCCGAAGCCCACGGAAACGCTCACACCCGGGCTGCCGGCCCATGCAACGAGCGCAGGCGCATAGACCGGACGGATGTGACGCGGGCCCGGCACCCAGCACCAGCGATGACGGACGTAGGCCCAGCGGCCGTAGTGGAACGGCGCGAAGCCCCAGGGTGAGTTGTCGACCCAGCTCCAGCCCCACGGCGACACCCAGACCCAGCGGCCGTAGCGATAGGGCGCCCAGCCCGAGACGACGTAGGTCGGCTGCCACACGTAGCCGTAGCTCGGCTCGTTGACCCAGTAACCGTGACGATCGAGATCTTCGTAGCCGACGACTTCGTTCGACACATAGCGCGTCGACACCGGATTCTCGCTGATGCGGTTGCGATCGTTCGCCCAGTCTTCGAACGCTGTGCGCGGACCCAGCGGCTCGATGCGCGCGGAGATTTCATTCACGCCATCGAACACGCCCTCTTCGCTCGTGTCGACGCGCCAGGTCTTCGAACCGGCATTCATTTCGGCACCGCCGTTGCGGGTGCGCACGATCGTCTGATCGCCTGCGCCGCTCACTTCGATGCGGTATTCGCCGGGATGCAGGACTTCGACGACGGAGTTCGGCGTATCGATCTCGATGCGCTCGCTGTCGCTGCGGCGAAGCAGACGAATGTTCGCCGAACCTTCGGTCACATCGAGGTGCAGCACATCGTCGTCGAGATCGACGATCGACACGCCGGTGTTCTCATCGAGATGAACGGTTGCGGAGCCGACCTGCAACTCCGCGCGTCCGCCTTTGTCCACCCACACGCGGTCGCCGTTCGTGAGCGGACGATTCAACACCGCTTCGGCCCACTCTTCGGTACCGGCGGGTGCAAGCGAAACTTCGCCTTCCGTGTAGCTCAGGCGTGCGACCCGCCCCGGCGGATCCGCGACCTCTTCGGCCGTGGCCACCCCCGCGAGGCAGAGCAGACAGATGAGCAGCAGGCTACGCATGATTCACCGTACGTTGCGACACCATTCGAGCAATGACCAGTCAACGCCCTGCGGGCATACCAAGTTCGAGGGCATCATCGATCCGCGCGGGTGAACTCAGAGTGAACGATTTCCGCTGCTAAACTGAACGGCGCCATGAACACCAGACCCATTCTCTACAAACTCGTCGGAGTCGTCCTGATTCTGATGTCAGTGGGCGGATGCGGATCCCAACCTGAACAATCCAGAGACGCCGCCCCACCGCGTTCCGGCAGTTCCGCAGCGCCGGACGCGCTGCTGGCTGACGCCATGCGGCGACATAATCAGGATCCAGCCCAGTCGCTCGCCCTGGTCGCCGAGGCGGCTGCCAAGGCGCCGAGCCGGCCCGACATCTTGTGGCTGTATGTGCAGCTCTGCGCACGGGCGGCGGGCTGTCAGCCCGAGGACGCCGAGTCGCGCCTGCGCAAGCTCGACCCGGACAACGCAGCGGCATGGCTTGGTGCACTCGCACGCACGCATGCGCGTCGCGATGCCGCAGCACAGAATGAAATCCTCGATGCGATGAGCCGGAAGGCGCGCTTCGATATCTACTGGAATTCTCTGGTATCGAAGATCACGCGTGCCGTCGGACCCGCGCCTGTCCCTGACACGTCACTGACCGAGCCGCTGACGACGACCATGAACGCAGTCATCGGCTGGCTCTCCGGCATTGCCTTGCCGAGTTTCGCGCCCCTCGGCGACACGTGCCTGAAAACGACGAATCCCGCGACGATCGACCGTTGCCGGGGCATTGCGAAAGCGCTGATGCAAGGCGACAGCATGATCGCGGGAGGCATGGGAATCAGCATCATGGAAAAAGTTGCGCAGCCCGCGAGCGAAGAGGCGATGTCGATGGTCACGCATCGCACCCGGTCCGCCTACCAGCTCGAAACGGCGGGCGCGATCGTCTCGGCGCAGGTCGAACAGGACAAATTCACCCGGGAGATGCTCGAGCTGATGAGCACGCTGCGCCGGGAGCAGGATGTCTACATCGCGATCATCCGGTGGGCGGGGAAGCCGTTGGAGCCGCAGTAGGAATCGACGCTAGGCCGCTTTCTTCTCCTGCTGCGGCTCGCCACCCAGCGCTTCTCTCAGGTCGCTGAGCATCTGCGTCAGCTCGCCCGTCATCAGCAGGAAATCGATATCGAACTGTTCTTCGGGCGACACGGTTTCGTCGTCGGACTTTTCCTTGGCCATCTCCAGGAACTCGACGCGCTTCACCTGCAGCTTGTCGGTGAGAACGAACGCGATGCGATCGCTCCACGTCAGGCCGAGCCGGGTCGGGTACTTGCCAGAAGAAAGGTGCGCCTGGATTTCCTTGGTCTCGAGCGGATGGCGCACGTAACGCACGGTAGCCTTGGTCTTGTCGGCGGTCTGCAGTTCGAGATCCTGGTCGATCACGAAACGCAGCGGCGCATCGCCCAGCGAAAGCCACGCACCCATCGAGGCATGCGGAACGAGCTGGGTTTCGAGGAACTGCACCGGCAGGCTGCCGAGAGTGTCGCGCAACGTTTCTACGAGTTCGTCGGCACGCGCGCCGCCAGCCGCATCGACGACGAACCAGCCGTTGGTCGGATCGATCCATGCGCGCGTGATGCGGCGACGCGATAGCGCGCGGGCGCGCAACTCCTCGGTTACCCGATCCTTCAGCTCGCGCATCTGCCGGCGCCCGACGGGGAATCCCTGCTGCTCGGCCAGCTCCGCGGCGCGCTCGTTCGTCACCTGCTTGATGATCGACGACGGCAGCAGCTTCTGCTCGACGCCGAGCGCGATCAGATGCTGACCGTTCGTGGTGTGCACGTAGCGCTGCGCCGGGCTCGAATGCACCCAGCCGCGGCTGAACATCTCGAAACTGTTCGGCGCCTGCAGCGGACGATTCGAGAGGCGGCTCTCCAGTTCCACGGTGGGAATGGACCAGCCTTCAGGCAGGCGATAGATGATGAGATTCTTGAACCACATGGGAGCTCGAGGGGCGCAAAGCGGCGGAGTATACGGAACGCCTGCCCCCTGGCCACTACTTGAAATTGCGCAGGAAAGATGGGCCGGGATGGACTGCGCCGCCCCCTGACATCGCCCAAGCCGAATCAGTCAGATGGGCGCTCAGTACGAGGCTACACCTGAGGTCGTGCCGCGGCTTTTTGCGAGCAGCACGGAGTCGCCGAACTCGTGGGTCCGGAACTCCTCGCGATTCAGCGCGTCGTCGATTCGCAGGAGCATGTCCGGTCCGGCGAATGCATGCAGCAACTCATGGTGACTCGTCCGCGGCTCATGCGTGCCGCTGAGGATAATGTCCACGACGCGCAGCCGCGTTGCACTCCCGATTCGTTGATCGGCCATCGCGAGGCCTGGTCGAATGCTGTCGCGTCCGCTGATCGCATGCTCGAGCGCGCGAACAACCGTCGTACCCACCGCTATGATCCGGCACCTTCGCGCAAGCGCGTGGTTGATCGCCGCTGCCGCCGCGAAAGAAATCTCGTAGGGCTCGTCGAACGGCAGGCGCGCGTCGAGTGATGGATCACCAGTCGACGAAATGCCCGCGGCGTGAGTAATCGTTGCGAACTCGATGCCGCGATGGCGCATCGCTGCAAGCATCTGCCAGTCCAGCACGAATCCTGCGGATGGCGGTTCGTACGCGACCGGTATGCCCGCGATGGGTGTCCACACATCCCACAGCTCGAGCGGCTGCGAAACATGCGCGTACTGAATCGGCCGACCGTGCGCCGCGAGACCCGCCCAAAGCGCCGCGGGCGATCCGTCGAAACGAATCGCGAGCAGTCGCGGATGATCGAGCACCGCTTCGATATGGGCAGTGAGCGGCCCGAGCTCGAGCACATCACCGACGTCAAAGAGCGGTGGCGCCGCACGATGCTCCGTGCGCGTTCTGTAGTCGCCGGCTCCAAAAGCGACAGCGATGAATCGATGCACGTCCGTACTCGCCAGCGACCGTCTGCCCGCGAGCCGCAGCTCGATCGACGAACGCGTCGGCGCATGCACGCCCTGCAAGCTCGCCGGCATCGTTGCTGCGTCGTTCGCAACGACGAGATCGCCTGCCCGAAGCAGGTCGATCAGACCAGTTCTCGGCAGGACACCCAGTCGACCGAACTCATCGACATGCAGGAGCTTCGCGCCGGGCGGCCGCTGGATCGGCGCAGTCGCTGCCAGCATCAGGCAACTCCAGCCAGCCGACGCTCGGAGTTCGGCAGCAAGTCGACGACCGCCGCGATCACTTCGCGCGCCGACTCGTGCGGCGACTTGAGTTCGGCGCGATTCGCTTCCGGCACTGCTAGTGCGTGCAGCGGTGTGTCCATGTCGCCGGGATCGAGCGCGAGGAATCGCACTCCTTCCGCGGCCAGCTCCTCGTTCCAGATGCGTGTCATGTGCGCAAGTGCCGCTTTGCTCGCACCGTAAGCACCCCAGCGCGCATACGCGTTCACAGCGGCATCACTCGATATGTTGATCACTATCGCACCGCGCCCCTGGCGTGCGGACGCAGCAAGCGCACCGAGCACTGCGCGCGTCAACCGGAATGGTCCGAGCACATTCGTATCGAGTGCGCGTACGAAATCCTCGCATTCGGTGTCAGCCAGCAATGCGAGCGGCGTCGGACCGAGGTCAGACGCATTGTTGATGAGTACGTCGAGCCCACCGAGCGGTCCCAGCACCTGGAACGCGATGCGATGGATGTCCTGCTTCACGGAAACGTCGCCGACGATGCCGTGCGCACCTGGATGCAGACGCTCGACTTCTGCGACGCGCGTGCGAGTGCGAGCGACGAATGCAATCTGCGCTCCGCGCCGACTGAGCTCATCGACGAGCGCGGCGCCGAGCCCTGAAGTGCCGCCGGTGACGGCGACTCGCAGACCGCGGATCGGGTCGCTGCCGGGTTGCTGCCCCTGAGTCATGTGTGGTCTCCTGTTCGATGAATCGATCATAGAGACCGTCGCACGCCTGCCAATGGCGATGTCCGACGTATTGACGGAAGGTCACGATACTGGACACGCCCTGATGGACACACCCGGCCAAGTCGTGTCGCACCTGTCGCGCAATCTGTTGGCGCTGCGACACGTGCGCAATCTCACCCAGGAAGCCCTGGCCAGGACGGCCGGCGTACCGCGATCGACCATTGCCAACCTCGAGTCCGGCAACGGCAACCCCTCACTGACCGTGCTGCTCAAGGTGTCGAACGCACTTGAAGTGCCGCTCGAGGAGCTGCTCGCCTCGCCCAGAGCGAAGGTTCGCAAATGGGCGAAGGGCGAACTCGCGTCGCAAAGCGCTGGCCGCGGCATCACGATCCGTTCGCTGATCACCGAGCGGATGCCGGAAGAATTGCTCAACGTCATGGAGTTCGCGCCCGGCGGTTCGATGCGCGGGTCACCGCACCTTCCCGGCACTCGTGAGTACTTCACCTGTCTCGGCGGGGAAGTAACGATCTTCGTCGCAGGCGAACGCTACGATCTCGCCGCCGGCGATGTGCTCGCGTTCCCTGGCAACCTGCCTCACTCGTACCGCAATCCCGACACGCATCGTCCGGCGCACGGCGTGTCGGCGGTCATCCTTGCTCGCGCCGGAGTCTAGGAAGCGCCGGATTCATTCCGTCACTCCCGCGCAGGCGGGAGTCCATCCGGCGAAGAACCGCGACTCAGGAGACCTTCAATACCAGCTTGCCGGTGTTTTCTCCCTTGAACAGCTTCAGCAACGTTTCGGGAAAAGTCTCGATGCCGGTCACGATGTCTTCGCGGGATTTCAGTTGGCCGGCTTTCAGCCAGCCGCCCATCTCGCGCATCGCCTCGGGATAGCGATCCGCGTAGTCGAAAACGACCATGCCTTTCATGCTCGCCCGGTTGACCAGCAGCGACAGATAGTTCGACGGGCCCTTCACGCCGCTCGTGCTGTTGTATTGCGAGATGGCGCCGCAGATGACGATGCGTGCATTGCGGGCAAGCTGCGTGAGCACGGCATCGAGAATGTCGCCACCGACGTTGTCGAAGTAGACGTCGACGCCCTTCGGGCAGTGCTGGCGGAGCGACTTCTTCACGTCTTCCGACTTGTAGTCGATGGCGCCATCGAAGCCGAGCTCGTTGACGAGGTAGTCGCACTTCTCGCGACCGCCGGCGATGCCGACGACCCGACAGCCCTTGATCTTCGCGATCTGTCCGACGGCCGTTCCGACAGCGCCAGCTGCTCCCGACACCACGACAGTCTCACCCGGCTTCGGCTGGCCGATGTCGAGCAAGCCGAAATACGCAGTGAATCCGGGCATTCCGAGCGTGCCGAGGTACGTCGGCAGCGGTGCGAGCGATGCATCCACCTTCGTGAGGGCCTTGCCGTCGAGCGTCGCGTATTCCTGGATACCCAGCGTGCCATAGACGTGATCGCCAGCTTTGAAGCCCGCGTGCTTCGATGCGATGACCTCGCCCACGCCGCCGGCGCGCATCACTTCGCCGATCTGCACAGGCGGGATGTACGACTTGCCTTCGTTCATCCATCCGCGCATCGCGGGATCGAGGGAAAGATAGAGCGTGCGTACGAGAACCTCGTTGTCGCCCGGCTGGCGGACAGGTTCTTCGACGTAGTTCCAGTCGGTGCGCTTGGGGGCTCCGACGGGTCGGGCTGCGAGACGGAACTGATGATTGGTCGTCATGGCGATGCTCCCCTGTGATGCGGGAAGCATAGCTATTGGACCAGACGGGATGTAGTACGTCCCTTCCCCCGCGGACCCCGGGGGAAGGACAGCACCTCCCTGACCCTCCGCCGCGCAGCGGGGAGGGAATCAGACAACTATTCCTCTTCTTCCTCGTCGTCCGCCGGCTCTTCGTCCTGGTCCACGTCGCCTTCATCCTCGTCGCCGCAATCGGCGCCGACCCATCGGCCGCTCAGCGTGCCCTTCATGGTGAAGGTTTCGGTGCCGTCGCTCATCTTGATGTCGAGCGTGCCATTCATCGTCTCCGGCGTCGGCGCCTGGATTTTCAGCACGCCGGTGCCCTTGTAGTCGCCTTCACACACCAGGCGCGCTTCCTGCGAGGTGCGGGTCGTGTTCACGATCGTCTGCTTGCAATCCTTCGTATTGGACGACGCAAACGGATTCTCCAGGTCCTTTGCCGTGACGCAGTCGCGGGATGTTTCGCGAATCGGGCCCTTCGCCGCTTCAGCAGCCAGGTCGGCGCGCATCTTTGCGAGCTGCTCCGCTGTCAGTTTTTGTCTGAGCTCCTTCGGGACGGGCATGCCGCTGAACTGCAGGGACGACTTGGTCTCCCAAAGACCGGTTTTCACGTTCAGCTTTTCGGCGCTGGACGCCAGGGCCGGCGCCAGCAGGCAGGCGGACGCGGCGATCAGTAATTTGCGAGTCATGGACGATCTCCGGGGGACAGTGATGCATTCAACATTGTCGTCGAGGCTGCGCTGCCATTCATGCGCCGATAGAGCCACGGGTAATGCCCGATCGCGAAAGTGCGCACCGGCGGCCAGGAACGCCCGATCCAAGACAGGCGTTCCTCCTTCCATCTAGCGTATTCGGACCGCAGAACGGAGCAGGACATGGCTACCCGCAATCGCAAGCTGTCGACCTATCGCGCCAAGCGCGACTTTTCGAGGACTGCGGAGCCTAGCGGGGAACGACCGGCAAAAAAATCGCGGCAATTGCGATTTGTGATCCAGAAGCACGCCGCCCGCCGGCTGCACTACGACCTGCGGCTGGAGCTCGGGGGCGTCTTCAAGTCCTGGGCGGTCACTCGCGGCCCTTCGGTCGACCCCAAGGACAAGCGACTGGCGGTGGAAGTCGAGGACCATCCGCTCGACTACGGCGATTTCGAAGGCACGATCCCGGCCGGCCAGTACGGGGGCGGCACTGTGCAGCTGTGGGATCGCGGCTACTGGACACCGGAAGGCGATCTCGACGCTCGAGCACAACTGAAGTACGGGGAGCTGAAGTTCTCGCTCGAGGGCGAGCGCCTTCACGGGAGCTGGGTGCTCGTGCGGATGCGGAACGATCGCACCGGCGGCAAGCGCACGAACTGGCTCCTCATCAAGCATCGCGATCAGTTCGCACGCGACAGCGCCGCAGCCGAGAAACTGCTGGCAGAGGACCGCTCTGTGGCCTCCGGCCGCAAGATGGCCCAGATCGAGGCAGGCAGAGGCGCTTCGCCGAAAGCCTTCATGACCGGCAAGGGGCGAGCGAAGGCGGATGCTGTGTGGCAATCCAACCGCGACGATACGGCGCCGAAGCCGGCGCGGAGCAAGACAGCACGCAAGTCCGCGTCGCGATCGACGGCCAGAATGCCGCAGTTCATCGAGCCGGAACTGTGCAAGCTCGTGGGACGGCCGCCGAACGACGAGAACTGGGCACACGAGGTCAAGTTCGACGGTTATCGACTGCAACTGCGTATCCAGGATGGCTCGGCCGAACTGCGCACGCGCAAGGGACTCGACTGGACGCACAAGTTTCCGGAGATCGCCGCGGCAGCCGCCTCGTTGCCGGACAGCATCATCGATGGCGAAGTCGCCGCGCTGGACGAGAGCGGTTCGCCGGACTTTGCGGCGCTGCAAGCGGCGCTATCGGATGGCGACACCGGCAATCTGATCTTCTTCGCTTTCGATCTGCTGTTCGCGGAGGGCGAGAACCTCCAGCGGCAGGCGCTTCGCGATCGCAAGGCCCGACTGAAGACGCTGCTTGCCGACCAGAAGAGGGGCAGCCTCATCCGCTATGTCGATCACTTCCAGACCGCGGGCGATGCGGTACTTCAGTCCGCCTGTCGAATGAACCTCGAGGGGATCATTTCGAAGCGACTCGATGCGCCCTATCGTTCGGGCCGTTCGGGCGACTGGACGAAATCGAAGTGCCGCGCCGGTCATGAAGTCGTCATCGGCGGATGGACGCACGAAGCAGGACACTTGCGCTCGCTGCTCGTAGGCGTGCATCGCGGACCGCACCTCATTCATGTCGGGCGCGTCGGCACAGGTTTCGGCGGCAACAAGCTGCGGCAGTTGATGCCGCGCCTGAAAGCACTGAAGAGCAAGGTAAGTCCGTTCGGCGGCGACAACGCCCCCCGCGATGCACGCGACATTCAGTGGGTGAAGCCGGATCTCGTGGCCGAGATCGAATTCGCGGGATGGACCGGCTCCGGGAACGTGCGGCAGGCAGCGTTCAAGGGATTGCGCGCCGACAAGCCTGCCGCCGAAGTCGAGGCCGAGAAACCCGCGCCGGCCGGATCGACGGCCGAAGCGAAGCCTGCCCGGACTCGTCGCGGCGGCGGTACGCGTTCCGTCAATGCCCGCTCCACAGCGCCTGGCCCAGCAACGGTAATGGGCATTTCGATCTCGAGCCCGGACAAGCCGCTGTGGCCCGATGCGGGCGACGGCAGGCCGGCAACCAAACTCGACCTCGCTCGCTATTTCGAAGCGGTCGGCGAATCGATGCTGCCGCATATCGAGGGCCGACCGTGCTCGATCATTCGCGCACCCGACGGCATCGGCGACCAGATCTTTTTCCAGCGCCACGCGATGCCCGGAACGTCGAACCTGCTGACGCTGACGAAGATCGAAGGCGACCGCAAGCCGTACCTGCAGATCGATCGCGTCGAGGCATTGATCGCGGTTGCGCAGACGGCGGGTATCGAACTGCATCCATGGAACTGCCGGCCCGGTTCGCCCGAAGTGCCCGGTCGCCTCGTGTTCGATCTGGATCCGGGTCCCGACGTCGAATTCGGCGCGGTCATTCAGGCGGCGCGCGAACTGCATGATCGGCTCGAAGCCCTCGACCTCGTTGCTTTCTGCAAGACCACGGGCGGGAAGGGCCTGCACGTCGTGACGCCGCTCGACAGTGACGGCAAGAAGGCGGTGACCTGGGCACAGGCGAAGGCATTCGCACAAGCTGTGTGCGGACAGATGGCCGCAGACAGCCCCGATCGCTATCTCATCAACATGTCGAAGAAGCTGCGCGGCGGAAAAATCTTCCTCGACTATCTGCGCAATGACCGCATGGCAACCGCCGTCGCACCGTTCTCGCCGCGAGCGCGAGCAGGCGCCGCGGTATCGATGCCGATCGCGTGGACGCAGGTGAAGAGCGGGCTCGATCCGATGCGATACACGATCCGGTCCGCACCCGCGTTGATCCGCAAGAGCACGGCGTGGGACGGCTACGACGAAGGCGCGAGACCGCTCATGCCCGCGATCAAGGGGGTCATGGGGTCGGTGAAGACGCGGACGCGGGAATCGAAGCACGCGGCGGCGCGCGTTTAGGCGCGCTTCAGGGACAAGGTGTAACTTACCTCCATGCCATTCCCGCCTGGGCGGGAATGGCGGATAGGGTTATTCTCAACCACGACCGACGCTCGCATGCCACTCCTTGCGACACGACACCTTCGCCTTCGCACATTCGCTGCCCTCTCGCTGCTCGTAGCGACCGCGAGCGTGAACGCTGCGCTCGTCGATGACGTGAACGACATCCGCATCAAGGGTTGCCGCAGCCGCGCAACGCTGGCCCCATTGAAGCCGAGCCGCGATCTCGACGTCGTCGCCAAGGAGTGGGCCAAAGGGGGTCGGCTGAGCGACGCCCTGGAACGAACTGGCTATCGCGCGTTGAGTTCGGCATCGATGCGCATCGAAGGCGCGCCGAATCAACGGGCGATGCTCGCGGCACTGGCCAAGAACTACTGCGACACGTTGACGAATCCCGAATTTACGACAATCGGTGTTTCGCAGAAGTCTGCGGACGTCCACATCGTCATAGCTCTTCCGTTCAAGGCACCCGCGACGCGCGATGCCGGAGCGATCGCGGCCGAGGTGCTCAGGTTGGTCAATGTCGCGCGCAGCCAGCCGCGACGATGCGGCAGCAAGAGCTTCGCTGCAGTGCCTCCGCTCACGGCATCGCCGACGCTTGATCGCACGGCATTGGTCCACGCGCAGGATATGGCGGCGAAGAATTTCTTCGAACATCAGGGATCGGATGGACGCACCGTCGCCGCTCGCGCCACTCGCGCCGGCTACAACTGGCGCAGCATCGGAGAGAACATCGCCGCCGGGCCCACGACCGCGGAGATCGTCGTGAACGGCTGGCTGAACAGTCCGGGTCATTGCGCGAACATCATGGGCCAGACGTTTACCGAGATGGGCATCGCGTTCGCCACCAATTCAAAGAGCGATGCTGGCATCTACTGGGCCCAGGTACTGGGCAGCCCCAGCAAGTAAGCAGAGAGGGCGAGGTGCACCGCACCCCGCCCTCTTGCTCACTGCTCGAAGTTCGCCGCTCGTCGCCTCGACTCAACGTCGCACCGACGCCGAGGCCGATCCATTCGCATCCGCACCAGCATCAAGCGCAAGTCCATCGCGCGAGGCGTTCGCATTGCCATTCGCGGAACCAGTGCCCTCGCCGCCTAGTGCTGCCGCCGGCAACGCGGGAGCGGAGCTGCTTTCGCTCGACCCGCTCGGGCTCTCGCTCGAATTGCTGCCGACTGCATTCGTCAGCGAGTTCGCCGGCGGAGTCGCATCGCTCGAGCCAGTCGATGGCGTCGTCGCCAGGTTGCCCAGCATCGAACCCGACGACTGTGCGTTGCCGCCGAGCAGTGCGGGAGCCGGGTCAGTCGGAGTCGTGCTCGGACTCGCTCCCGGAGTCGTGCCCGTGCTGTTCGCGGTCGAACCAAGCAGCGACTGGGTTGCCGCTGCATTGCCAGACGCCGTCTGTGTTGCGTTTGCGCCGGTCGAAGAGAGTGAGCCCGCCGCGTTGGCAGCCGCATCGAGCTGACCCGTCGCATTGACCTGCTTCGCCTGATCCGCAGCGCCGCGCGCAGCGCTCGTTGCACCCTGAGCGGCGGAGCGCGTACGCGTTCCGGTTTCCTGCAGCGACGAACGCGTGCGATCACGTGTGTTGCGCAACGAGCCGCCGACTCCATCCGTCGTGCGACGCAGTCCGTCAGCACGCAACTCACCGCCGATCGAGCCCATGCCGCTGCCCTGCGTCATCATGCCCATGTCCCGCATTCCGCCGGAAAGTGTGCCACCCAGGCCACCCGTGAGATTGCCGCCCAGACCCTGGGCATTCACCGACGCAGCCGCCATCACCGCCGCAATTGCCACACCGATACGGATCGAAGTCTTCATGTGTCCTCCTCTGGCTGCAGCCAATCTGCCGCCTTTGTAGAGAGGACGACCGGGGTTGGGGATTTCTTCCCGGGGGTTGAGAAGATTTTTGCGGGAGCTCTAGCGCGAGTTGCTCGCCAGGTTCGCCGGCATCCGCAGCTTCGCCCCCACCAGGCCCTTGCCATAAATCCGGTCCTGGCCTTTCGATCCGAGATCGAGCGCATGACTTGCCAGCACTGCGATTGCGCTCGATGCCTTCGGCATATCCGGTTCGTTGATCTGTGTGGCCAACAACCCGGCGACGATCGGCGCCGCGAATGATGTGCCTCTCACGACAACGTATGCCTGCGCGAGTGTTGCAGCCGACATCTCCGCACCCGGCGCGGCGAAAGCGACATGCCTTCCGCGACATGCTTCGACGAGCACGCGATTGCGCGCATCGACCGCCGTGACGCCGATCACACCTGGATAGGCAGCCGGATAGAGCGGTGGCGAACTCGGCCCATCATTGCCGACGGCCGCAACGATGACATGTCCGCGCGCAACTACGACGCGCACTACGCCCTCGAGAATCCGATTGGCGGGCCCAACCAGACTCACATTGATCACGGGAACGCGTTCGCGCGACATCCATGCGAATGCATCGACTACAGCGTCAACCGCGCCGCCCGATACTTGACCGCAATAGACATCTGCGCTGTAGAGCGACGCATTCGGCGCGGCCCCGTGAAAATCTCCCGCAGAGCCGACGAGCAGCGACGCGACCGCTGTTCCGTGAGCAGTGGGCATGGGCGCACTGCAACCGTGCTGCTGAATGGTCGTCCCTTTGAAAGCAGGATGTGCAGCATCCACGCCGCCATCGATGAGCCCGACGCGAGTTCCGGCGGTGGATGCAGTCGATGCAGCTCGAGTCGTGGTCGACGCCGTTCCGGTGACTTCACCGCTCTCGAAGTACAGATGATTGAAGTCGTAGGTGCCCTCAGGATCGATGCGCTGCAGATCACGGATCGCACGGCGAGTCGACACGCCCTCCGGCGCGCGGAGAATGACTACTTCGACGTCGAGACCTTCGAGCACTCTTCGACGCGCGATCTCGAAGCCGCGACCTTGCGCCTGACGCAAGGCATCTTCCGTCGGCGACAACGCCGCAATCTCACTGCGGACTATCGGCGCACCGCGCGGATCAGCCTCGATCACGTCCCGGTTTCGGCGCAGCAGGTCACGCACTCGCAACTGGCGCAGTCGCTGAGGGTCGGTCAGCTCGAGCGTGCGGTTCAATGTTCCATCGACATCGAGCGGCGTTTCGACCGGCAATTGAGGCAGCTGCACCTGCGGGAGGATCTGCGCGTGCGCGAAACCCGGCAGCCCGGCCACGACGATGGTCGCCAGGACTCCTCCGCCCAACCTCATGAGAGACGCTTTCCGGGGCATACGCCTCACTATACGCACGACACCCGGGATTTCTTCCCGGCTTGCTTTCGATTTCGTGACGCTATGCCGCCGGTCGGCGACAATTCCCGTCCGGGAGGGAAGAAATCGCCACTCCCGGTCGTCCTTCCAGTAACAGTGGTGGCAGATGCCTGCATCGGTCGATCAGGTCCGCGAACAGCTAGTGGGCGCCTTGCCGCGCCTGCGCCGGTTCGCCCGCACGCTGACACGCAATGTCGCGGACGCCGACGACCTGGTGCAGATCGCCGTGGAACGCGCGCTGCTCAAGTTCGATCAATGGCGTCCGGAATCGCGATTCGAGAGCTGGATGTTCGGGATCATTCGCAATGCATGGATCGACGAGGTGCGCTCGCGACGCCGCCAGGATCGCATATTCCTCCCCGAGGAAAGCGGCGAGAACGTAGGCGACGCGAGCAACGAAGCACAGGCAACGCGGTTGTCGATGCAGCGCGCATTGATGGCGTTGCCTGAAGAGCAGCGCGAGGCGATCGCGCTGGTGCTCATCGAAGGTCTTTCCTACAAGGAAGCCTCCGACGTGCTCGGGATCCCGATGGGAACATTGACGAGTCGCCTCGCGCGTGGCCGCGAGGCAATGCAAGCCAACCTGAGTTGAAGACGATGAAGTTCAGTGACGAAACCCTGATGGCCTACGCAGACGGCGAGCTCGACGCCGCGACGCGCGCCGCCATCGAGGAAGAGATGGCGAACGATCCGCGGATCGCGCAGGCAATCGAGCGTCATCACAGCCTGCGCCGCGATCTGCGCGCGGCGTTCGATCCGATGCTCGATGAACCTGTGCCGGAGAAGCTTGTAGTCGCCACGAGCACGGCACCGGCCAGCAAGCCGGCCGATGTCGTATCGATCGACGGTGCGCGCCGCTCGGCCACCCGCAAGTGGTCATGGCCCGAGTGGGGCGCAATGGCAGCGAGCCTCCTGATCGGCATCGTCATCACACGACTCGCAACGACCACTGACGACAACATCGTCGCGCGCGACGGTCACATGTTCGCAGCAGGCACGCTGGCGACTGCGCTCGATCGACAGCCCAGCGGTGCTTCGAGCGAATCTGGCGTTCAGGTCGCACTGACGTATCGCGTGAAGTCGGGTGACTACTGCCGCACGTTCACGATGGAGGAGCCCGCAGCATTCGCGGGCATCGCGTGTCGCCAGGGCGATCAATGGCGACTGGACACGCTGGCTGGCGGCGAAAGCGTTGAAGCGGGCAGCAGCTATCGGATGGCTGGCACCGCAATGCCACCGGCGATTCTCCAGACAGTGCAGGACTCGATTGCCGGCGAGGCGCTCGATGCAGCGCAGGAAGCCGCTGCACGCGAGCGGGGTTGGAGAGACTGATTCAGAGTTCAGAGTCCCCCATCCTGTCCTTCCCCCGCGGAAGCGGGGGAAGGGACGCACCTATCACCGTCGACTTCTTACCCCCCTCCCCCGCGACCGCGGAGGAGGGCCAGGAAGGGGGTCTCTCCGACTATTTCTCCAGCAAGCTGCGCAGCATCCACGCCGTCTTCTCATGCAGCTGAATGCGCTGCGTGAGCAGATCCGCAGTGGCTTCGTCCCCCGCCTTCTCGGCAACCGGGAAAATCTTGCGCGCCGTGCGTACGACTGCTTCCTGGCCCTCGACCAGCTGGCGAATCATGTCCTCGGCCTTCGGCACACCTTCCGCTTCCTTGATCGACGACAGCTTGCCGAACTCGGCATAGCTGCCCGGCGCGAAGCTGCCGAGTGCGCGGATACGTTCGGCGATCAGGTCAACTGCGGTGGAAAGCTCGGTGTACTGCGTCTCGAACATGAGATGCAGCGTCTGGAACATCGGTCCCGTGACATTCCAGTGAAACTTGTGCGTCTTGAGATAGAGCGTGTAGCTGTCGGCGAGCAGATGCGACAGGCCTTCGGCCACTTTCACGCGTTGTTTTTCGGGAATGCCGATATCGATCTTCACGAGCCGTCTCCTCGAATCAATGAACTCTGACAATGAAAGTTGGGGTCCTAAGCTACGCCGCGCCGCGTCGCCTGTGCAACAGCCGATGACGATGGCGGGCAGCGACGAAATCGATGACTACGCCGCGTCGTGGCACACCGCTTCGATGTTGTGACCGTCCGGATCGAGCACGAACGCGCCATAGTAGTTCGCGTGATAATGCGGCCGGACGCCAGGCGGACCGTTGTCGCGCCCGCCCGCGGCAATCGCAGCCTCGTAGAACTTGTCGACCAGCCCGCGATTCGCAACCCGGAACGCGATGTGAATCGGCGGATCGTTCGGCTTGCCCTTGCCGATCCAGAAATCCGGCTTCGGCGGCACGCCGAACCCGGCACCGGCGAAGCCGCCCGTATCTTCCGGCTTCAGCTCCATCAGCATCCGGTAGCCGATGGGCTCGAGCGCGGCGAGGTAGAACGCTTTGCTGCGTGCAAAGTCGCTGACCGAAAGTCCCGTGTGATCGATCATGGTCGTCCTCCCGACGAAGCACTGACTTTAGCCCATCTCCATGGCGTCCCGTTTGTCTCCGCGTGCTGTGATTCAGCCGGTGACGCAAACGTCATCGGGCCGGCAGGGTTCCATGCGTCGCCAGACGACCCTGCGACGGGCCGCACAGTGCGGCAGGCCCCGGCGTAGACGCCAGGCAGACTCGGCTACAATCGGCCGCGACATGGACAACAACAACGAAGCGGACGCAACACCTCGCCGGCGGTTTCGCATACGGTGGGTCTTGTGGGGATTCGTGGCGATCTGGGCGGCGGTCGGCCTGTGGCAGACCACCAAGCCGATGCCGGCGGGCACGCAGCAGAAGACACCGCCCGTGGCGGTCGACATCGCGAACGTGAAGTTCCTGACCGACCTGACGTACAACGATCCTCGCGGCCAGCTCTTGTACGAACAGCGGATCTTCGACCAGATCCTGCGGATAGTCGATGAGGCGCAGACGTTCATCGTCGCCGACTTCTTCCTGTTCAACGACCTGATGGGAGCAGCCGATGCGCCGTACCGGACGTTGAGCCGCGAACTCGGCGATCGACTGATCGCGCGCAAGGCGGCGCAGCCGGGCCTGTCGGTCCTGCTCGTCACCGACCCGATCAACGACGTTTACGGCGGCGCTGAATCGGCGCTGCTGAACCGGCTGCGCGAGGCCGGCATCAACGTCGTCACGACCGACCTCGAAAAGCTGCGCGATTCGAACCCCGGCTACTCCTCGCTCTGGCGCATGTTCGGTCAGTGGTGGGGCAACTCGCCCGGCGGCGATGCGATGCCCAATCCTTTCGACACGGAGCCGGCGCGCGTGAGCTTTCGAAGCTGGCTGGCGCTCCTCAACTTCAAGGCGAATCATCGCAAGCTCATCGTCGCGGACCGTCCTGACAGTCAGGTGGTCGCGCTGGTGACCTCCGCCAATCCGCACGATGCGAGCAGCGCGCATTCCAACGTCGCGGTGGAGTTCGTCGGCGGACCCGCGCTCGATATCGTCGAAAGTGAGCTCGGGATCGCACGCTTCTCCGGTTGGGACGGGCACGTCCTCGCTTCGGCGCCGGCTGCAGAGCCCGTCGCGCCGGAACGCGCGGTGCAGTTGTCCTTCATCACGGAGGAATCGATTCGCGATCACCTCTTGAACGCAATCGATCATGCGCGCAACGGCGACGCCGTTCGCATCGCCACGTTCTATCTCAGCGACCGCAAGGTCGTCGAATCGCTGCTGCAGGCCGCGCAGCGCAACGTATCGGTCCAGCTCATCCTCGATCCGAATCGCGACGCTTTCGGTCGCCAGAAAGATGGCGTCCCCAATCGACCCGTGGCCAACGAACTGGTCACGAAGAGCGACGGCCAGATCCAGGTGCGCTGGTACCGGACGCACGGTGAGCAATTCCATACGAAGATCGCGATGGTCACCCAGGGCGATCGTCTGATCGCATCCGTGGGCTCCGCCAACCTCACGCGCCGCAATATCGGCAACTACAACCTCGAGGCCAACATCGCACTGGAGATGAGCAGGGACTCCACGCTCGCGCTCGAGATGGTCGCGTACTTCGACCGGCTCTGGACCAACCAGGGCCCGCCCGGCACCGAGTTCACCGCGGCCTTCGGCGTCTACGAAGACAAGGACTCGCGCAGGTACTGGCGGTACCGGTTCATGGAAGCGACGGGGCTCAGCACCTTTTAAAGGAACGGCGGTCGGCTTCTTGCATGGTGCACAATGCGCGCCTTCCCGGAGACCGCCATGAACACCGTCGTCAAACCGATTACCCAGAACGCCGACATCCGCTACCTCGGCAAGCTGCTCGGCGACGTCATTCGCGCTTATGGCGGCAACGAGCTGTTCCAGCGGATCGAGGGGATTCGTGCCAGCTCGGTCGATCGCTATCGCGGCATCGCGGATCCGGCTGCGCTGGCGCGTGGTCTCGATGCGCTGAATCTCGACGACACGCTCGCCTTCGTGCGCAGCTTCATGCTGTTCTCGATGCTCGCGAACCTCGCCGAGGACCGGCAGGGCCGGCTGAACGAATCGGGGCATGACGTCGCCTCGACGCTCAAGCAGCTCGCCGAACAGGGAATCTCCGCGGAACAGGCGGCGGCCATCCTCGATAACTCACTCATCGTGCCCGTGCTGACCGCGCACCCGACGGAAGTCATGCGCAAGAGCATGATCGACCATCGCAACCACATCGCCGAGCTGATGCGGCATCGGGATCTCGGACGACAGGAATCTCCCGAAGGTGATGACATCGAGCGCGCGATCCTCCGTCAGATCGCGCTGTTGTGGCAGACACGGCCGCTGCGGCGCGAACGCCTCTACGTTGCGGATGAAGTCGAGATCGCGCTCACGTACCTGCGGGACATCTTCCTGCCGGTGCTGCCGGCCCTGTATTCGCGATGGGAACGCGCGCTCGGTCATCGCCCGAAGAGCTTCCTGCGGCTCGGCAGCTGGATCGGCGGCGATCGCGACGGCAATCCGAACGTGATCGCGGATTCGTTGCGCCTCGCACTCGGCCGCTCATCGCAGTCCGTGCTCGAGAGCTATCTCAATCATCTCCATGCGCTCGGCCAGGAACTGTCGCTCTCGACCGAACTCGCGACCGCGAGCGACGCGGTGATGGCACTCGCCGAACAGAGTGCGGATGCAAGTCCCGGCCGCGCCGACGAGCCGTATCGTCGCGCGGTCATCGCGATCTACAACAGACTTGCGGCGACCTATCAGAAGCTCCAGGGTCACGTGCCGCCACGGCCCGCTTCGGCGGCCGGCGAACCTTATGCGACTGCCGAAGCGTTGCGAGCCGATCTGGTCGCGCTCGCTCTTTCGCTGCGCGAAGGCGGCGCCGGTTTGCTGGCGACGGGAGGCGCGCTCGGTCGACTGATCCGCGCGGTCGAAACGTTCGGCTTTCATCTGGCGACGCTCGACCTGCGTCAGAACTCCGACGTGCACGCGCGCGTAGTCGCGGATCTGCTCAAGGTCGCGGGCGTTGCGGACGACTATCTGTCACTCGATGAAGCGGCTCGCGTCGATCTGCTGCGCAAAGAACTCGCCAGCGAGCGTCTGCTGGCGAGCCCGTTCGCTTCCTATGCGGATGAAACGAAGTCGGAGCTGTCCATCGTGCGCGCGGCCGCGCAGGCGCACGAGATGTACGGACCCGCGGCGATCACGACGTACATCATCTCGAAGTGCGAGAGCGTGTCCGACATGCTCGAAGTGAACGTACTGCTGAAGGAGGCCGGGCTGTATCGCCCGACGGACCCCGCGTCTGCTGCCATCATGGTCGTACCTCTTTTCGAAACGATAGGCGACCTCGAGCGCTCCGCGAACATCATGCGTGCCTGGCTTGCGCTCCCTGAGATCCGCCGGGCCGCAGATCGTCGCGGTTATCAGGAAGTGATGGTGGGCTACTCCGATTCAAACAAGGACGGCGGCTATCTCACGTCGGTTTGGAGCCTGAATCGCGCCACGCGCGAACTCGCCGGCGCATTCGCGGAAACGCAGACGAAGATGCAGATCTTCCACGGTCGCGGCGGCGCCGTAGGTCGCGGCGGTGGCTCCTCGTTCGACGCGATCCGTGCGCAGCCGACGGGCACGGTGCAGGGACGCATCCGCATCACCGAGCAGGGTGAAGTGATCGCTGCAAAGTACGGCACGCGCGAAGGTGCTGCGCTGAATCTCGAATCGATCGCGTCCGCGACACTGCTGTCGTCCGTGCCCACCACGCCAGCATCTGCGCAAGGGCCGTCACGGTACGCGCAGGCAATGGACTCGATCTCGAAGGGCGCGTTCCGCGCGTATCGCGAACTCGTCTATGAAACCGACGGCTTCAAAACCTTCTTCCGGCAGATGACGCCGCTGCTCGAGATCGCGGAACTGAAGATCGGCTCACGGCCGGCGTCGCGCACCAAGTCCGATCGCATCGAGGACTTGCGAGCCATTCCGTGGGTGTTCAGCTGGGCACAGGCGCGCGTCATGTTGCCGGGCTGGTATGGCGTCGGACACGCACTGCATTCGTTCCCTGACCAGGCATTGCTGCGCGAGATGGCGCAGGGCTGGCCGTTCTTCAAAGCAACGCTCGACAACCTCGAGATGGTGCTCGCGAAGTCCGACATGGCGATCGCGAGTCGCTACACGACGCTCGTGCAGGACACCGCACTTGCCGAGCGCATCTTCGATCGCATTCGCACCGGCTGGACCCAGACCCACGATTGCCTGCTCAGCATCACAGGCCAGTCACGGCTGCTGGAGAAGAACCCGGTGCTCGACGCTTCGATCCGCCTGCGTCTGCCGTATATCGAGCCGCTCAATCTGCTGCAGGTGGAGTTGCTCAAGCGTCATCGAGCCGGCGAGACGGATGCCCGCGTACGCGAAGGGATTCAGCTGTCGATCAACGCCGTCGCAACGGCGCTGCGCAACAGCGGTTGAAGCTCAGGTGCGCGTGTCGACCGGCGGATGCTCCGTCCGGTCGCTCGCGACAGCGTCCGCCGTACGTTGCACCAGATCGAGCGAGAGCTTCTGCATCACGGTCTCGAAGGCAGTGGCGACGGAGCTCAGGCGATTCTCTGTGGCCTGCTGCGTACCTGCCGCCGAGATCGTGTCGACGAGCTTCCTATCACGCACGCGAATCAGCCGACCGATCAGCGTGACCCGGACCGTTGGCGCCACCGCACCGCCGCTGTACTCGGCCTGGAAATCGCGCACTTCCACATCGAAGAGATACTCGCCGGCAATGCGTGCCTGCTCGGCCGCGACACTATGGAAGCGCTTCTGATCCCCGAACGCCGCGACGAGGAATGACTGGACCGTTTCGACGACCCTGCCGCTCCACAACGCGCCTCGGTAGTAGTCGAGCTCATGACCGCGGATCGCTGCGATCTGATCGGTGTCGAGACCCGGCGCAACGTCGGGCCTGCCGATCGACAGACTCACTTGCGAGGCAGCGGACGAAACCGCTGCAGCCGCTGGCGCCGGTGGCGCGATCACATAGCGCGTCGGCACCGGCAGCTTGCTTTCGAACAGCGAACCACCGCAGGCGGACAACAGAGTGCATAGCGCCACGACGACAGCACGGGAAGTCCGTCTGCGTCTCTTGCCAACCGCTAACGACCAACTGCTAACCGCTTCGCTCATTTCGCTATCTCAATGCCGCTCACCGGCGGCTCATACAGGATCTGCGACGGGTTCTCCTGCAGGCTGCGCGAAAGATCGCGGAACTCGCGCGCCGCCGATCGTGTCTCGCGTACGAGCCGTTCCAGCTCGAACAGTCCGGTATTGGCGAAATGACCGAGCTGGACTTCACTATCGCGGCTGAGCCGATCGATGCGTGCGGACGCCTGCGCAAGATTGTCGGCGACGACGCCGATCTTCTCGACCGCCTGCTTGATCTCCGGCCTGACGTCGGTGGTGATGCCCCGCAACCCTTCCGCTGCGGCATGGATCTCGACGGCGGTCGCCTGTACTTCGGCGACCAGCGTCTCGATGTTGCGTGCGGTGGCAGGCAGTCCCTTCGAGGCTTCACGCAGATTCGCCATCGTCTGCGAAAGGTTGTCGAGATTCTCGTCCGACAGGACCCGGCCCACCCGCTCGAGCAGGGAATTCGCTCGCGACATCAACTCCGGCAGGCTTGCGATGAACGTGTCGAAGTCGGACGCAACGGACTCGATGATGGGATATCGCTCGCCCTGCTTGAGGTCCGCCGATTTGTTCACATCGGGGACTTCCTTGAGGTTCACGTACAGCAGCCCCGTGACGCCTTGCAGACCCAGGCTCGCGCGCGTGGCGGAAGATATCGGCGCAGCGCGATCGATCTCGGCGACGACGACGACACGACCCGGATTGTCGTCGTCGATATCGATGCGCCGGACGCGACCGACATCGACGCCGAGATAGCGCACGGGACCGCCGCGCTCGAGGCCGCTCACGCTGCCGGCGAAATAGATCTCGTACAGCGCGTAGTCACGACGGTCGCGCGCGTCCGTGTACCAGAGCACGAATCCCACGCCCATCGCGATGACGAGCAGGATGAAGGCACCGACGGCGACGTAGTTGGCTTCGCGTTCCATGAGCGGCTACTGGCTGCTGGCGCCTGGCCGCGGGCCAGAATCCGGAAGTTGCACACGACGCCCTTCGCTTCCGGCCAGCAGCCAGAAGCCCGTGGCCAGTTGCCCTCTCTTGCTCATGCTTCCTTCTCCGGCGCCTGCACCGCGCGGGCACGCGGCCCGTGAAAATACTCCTGGATCCACGGATGGGGGTTGGCCATGATGCCTTCGAGCGTATCGGCCACGATTTTCTTGTCAATCAGCACGGCAACCCGGTCGCACGTCGTGACCAGCGTATCCAGGTCGTGCGTGATCATGACGACCGTGAGATGCAGGCCGCGCTGCAGGTACAGCACGAGCTGGTCGAACTCCGCGGCCGAGATCGGGTCGAGACCCGCGGTCGGCTCATCCAGGAACAACAGGGTCGGATCGAGAGCCAGCGCTCGCGCGAGCGCTGCTCGCTTGACCATGCCGCCGGACAGTTGCGACGGCAGCTTCGTACAGGCGTCCGCCGAGAGCCCTACCATCGCGAGGCGCAGCTTCGCGAGCGCGTCGAGCGTTTCTTCCGATGCCTTGAAGTACTCATGAATCGGCAGCTGGATGTTCTGGGCAACCGTCAGGGAACTGAACAGCGCGCCGTGCTGGAACGTGACCCCGTAACGACGCTTCACGGCCAGCAGTTCCTCATTGGACATCTTCATGATGTCCCTGCCCTCGATCAGCACCTCCCCCGCATTCGGCCGATGCAGCCCGAGCATCGTCCGCAGCAGCACCGACTTGCCGCTGCCCGATCCACCCACGATGCCGAGCACTTCGCCCGGATAGACGTCGAGACTGACGCCGTCATGAACGACTTGGCGGCCGAAACGGTTCACGACGTTGCGGACGGAGATCACCGGATTGGCCGCTGCCTGCTGACGGCTGGACCGCTGCCCAGATGCAGAGTCTGATTCATTGCGGGCCTGGGATCTCATAGCACGATACAGCTCCGAACTCTGGCCAGCCGCCAGCAGCCAGCCGCCAGCGGCCCTGCTTCAAAAATCCAGCTGCACATAAACCACCGCAAACACCGCATCCGCGAAGATCACCAGGAAGATCGATTGCACGACGGCAACGGTCGTCAACCGGCCGAGTTCCCGCGACGAGTCGCGCACCTGCATGCCGCGGTACGTGCCGACCATTGCAATGAGCAGCGCGAACACGGGCGCCTTGATCAGGCCGGCCCAGAACGTCGTCGGCGCGAGTGCCGCCTGCACACGAGGTATGAACTGTGTGAGCGAGATATCGAGCAGCAAGGACGACAGCAATGCACCACCGGCCAAACCCATGGCATCGGCGATGATCGTGAGCAGCGGCAACGCGATGACCAATCCGATGACCCGGGGCAGCACGAGCACTTCAAAGTAGTCGACGCCCATCGACTGCAGTGCGTCGACTTCCTCGTTCAGACGCATGACGCCGATCTCGGCGGCGAACGCGCTGCCGGAGCGGCCTGCGACGATGATGGCGGTCAGCAGCACACCCATCTCGCGCAGCACCGCGATCGCGACGAGATCGACCGTGTAGATCTCCGCGCCGAACTGCTGCAACTGCTGAGCGCCGAGATACGCCACAATCACGCTGATCAGGAATGCGATCAGCGAAACGATCGGGATCGCCTGGATGCCCGTCTCGTAGACATGTCGCGCGATCGATGGGATGCGCAGGCTCCGCAGGCTGCGCAGCGAACGACCGAGCGTCAGCGAGACGTGCCCGAAGAAGCCGACGGCGTCGCGAGTCTGTATCCCTTGCTGGACAGCACGCCGTCCGATCCACGCGAGACCATCGCGCAGTGGCGCCGCATCCTCATCGGAGGTTCTGACGGGCGCGCATTCGCGTTCGGCCATCTCCTTGAGGAAATGGAACACTTCGGGCTGCCGGCCGGAAAAATCGACGTTGACCCCCGCTGTTCGCAGCGCGTCGAGGCGCTGATGCAGGAGCCAGGCACCGGACATGTCGAATTTCGAGACGCCGCTGCCATCCACATGCACGATGCGCTTGCCGTCGGCCGGTATTGCCGCCACAGCGGCCTCGACCTCGCCGATATTCTCGATGCACCAGTCACCGCTCAGTCGCAGTGTCAGGGAATCGCCGGATTGTTGTGATTCGAGTAGCACGTGGCGGTCGGGTCGCGATCGGGCGGGTCGCGTGGATCGTAGCAGAGGGCACGCGGCCGCAGGGGAAGCCGGCACCGCCCGGAACAAAGACGCCCTCGCAGGCATCCTCTTCGGAATGTCCACGGGCAGCGCCGCGATTTGTATCAGTGTGCTCAGCGTTTATCATCGCGACCCCTGCGCCCCCTGACAGTGCCCGGGAGAGATGAATGACCGAGGTCACCGAACTCCTCGACCAGACCTATTTCGACAACACCGTGTGGCAGTGGACCCTCGCCGCGGGGCTGCTGGTGGGTGTCTTCCTCGTGACGATGCTGATCCGGCGCATCGTTCGCGCACGCTATGAGCGGCTGGCGGCGACGCCGCAGACCGAACTCCTGGAACTGCCCTTGAAAGTGGCAAGCCACACGGGGGTGTTCTTCCTGATCACCCTGTCGCTCTACTTCGCGTCGACCGTCCTCACGCTGCCGCCGAAGGTCTCCAAGCTGCTCCTGACGCTGCTCACGATCAGTGCCTTCTGGCAGGTCGGCATCTGGATCAGCACCGCGGTCACGACGTGGCTGATGCGCAAGCAGCAGGATGCTCTGCAGCACGATCGCGCGGCCGCGGGATCGTTCGGCATCATCAGCTTCATCGTGCGCGCGCTGATCTGGACGATCGTTCTGCTGCTCACGCTCGACAATCTCGGCGTCAACATCACCGCGCTCGTGACCGGTCTCGGCATCGGCGGCATCGCTGTCGCTCTCGCGGTCCAGAACGTGCTGGGCGATCTGCTCGCGTCGCTGTCGATCACGCTCGACCGGCCCTTCGTCGTGGGTGATGCCGTGGGCGTGGATGACTTCAGCGGCACCGTCGAACAGATCGGTATCAAGAGCGTGCGCCTGCGCAGCGTCAACGGCGAACAGATCGTGATGTCGAACGCAGATCTGCTGAAAAGCCGTTTGCGCAATTTCGGCAGAATGCGTGAGCGCCGCATCGCGTTCACCCTCGGCCTCGCACTGGATTCGCCGCCCGGCAAGCTCAAGAAACTTCCGGGCGCCCTGCGGGCGATCGTCGAATCGGAAAAGAACACGCGGTTCGATCGCTCGCATTTCTCCCGCATCGGCGCGGGTTCGCTCGATTTCGAAACCGTGTATTTCGTGACGACCCCTGACTACGGCGTCTACATGGACATCCAGCAGGGCATCAATCTCCGCGTCATCGAGATGCTCGAAAAGGAGGGACTCGAACTCGCGGTCCCCGTGCAACGCGTCTGGCAACAGCAGGCAGCCGCACTGGACGCAGGCCCCGAGGTCGGCAAGTAGGGCCAGGCGTCGACTCATCACACGAGCTGATTCAACTTCCGTTGCCGACTGCCCGCACGCGCGTATCGGTTCCGTCCGCTTTCTCCAGCGCTTCGACGAAACGCCGCGACCACGAAGCGATGTCGTTGCGCTTCAACGTCTGCAGCATCGCAGCGTGACGTTCGCGCCGTTCCGGGAGCGGCATCGACAAGGCGGCCTGGATCGCGTGACCCACCGCGCGACTGTCATAGGGATTCACGAGCAACGCTGATGTGAGCTCACGCGCGGCACCCGCGAGCGTCGAGAGGATCAGGACCCCGGGATCGTCCGCATTCTGGGCGGCGACGAATTCCTTCGCCACGAGATTCATGCCGTCGCGCAGCGGCGTAACGATGCCGACATGGGCGGAACGAAGCAGCCCCATGAGCGTCGAGTGCGGGAAGTTGCGATTCAGATACCGGATAGGCGTCCAGTCGGTGTCGGCGAACCGGCCGTTCGTTCGCCCCGCCGCCTGCTCGAGCGCCTGGCGAATCTCGACGTACGCTTTCACATCGCTGCGCGACAGCGGCGCGATCTGCAGATAGGTGATGCGGCCGGAGTTCTCGGGATACGTCTCGAGAAAGTGCTGGTATGCGGAGAAGCGCTCCGGGAGACCTTTGCTGTAGTCCAGCCGGTCCACACCCACCATCAGGTGACGGCCCATGAGACTGTCGTACATGCGGCGGACCACATCCGACGACATCGCTTCCACGGCTTCGCCTTGCACACTCGCGACGTCGACACCAATCGGGAACACGTCAGCCCGGATCACGCGATCACCGACGCGGATGCGGCCGTCGCTGCGGATCGCTTCCGCGCCGAACAGGTGTTCGATGCCCGAATAGAATGCCGTGAGGTCGTTCTGCGTCTGGAAGCCGACGACGTCGTAGTGAGTGAGATCGCGCAGCAGCTCGGCATACGCCGGCAGCACGCGCAGCATCTCGATGTTGGGAAACGGAATGTGCAGGAAGAAGCCGAGCGGTCGATGCACCCCCGCTTCGCGCAGCTGCCGGCCTAGCGGGATCAGGTGATAGTCGTGCACCCAGATCAGGTCGCGCTCCTGCAGCAGCGGCAGCAGCTTCTGCGCGAACAGCCGGTTCACCGACTCGTACGCGTCGCGTTCCTCGACGCTGTAGCGCATGCCTCGCAGGAAGTAATGAAACAGCGGCCACAGCATCTGGTTCGAGTAGCCGTTGTAGTAGAGCTCGAAGTCGCGCGTCCTCAGATCGATCGTCGCGTAGGTGACGCCGTCGCGAATGAGCAGATCCGGATCGCCGGGCTCGTGGCCAATGGTGTCGCCGCCCCAGCCGAACCAGAGTCCGCCGGTGCGCTTCAGCGCGCTCAGAACCCCCACCGCCAGACCGCCTGGTGCCGCGGATTTGCGCGGCAGACTGATTCGATTCGATACACAGACCAGTCGGCTCATGCCAGGGGGACCTCCGCCAGTTTCTTGTCGGGCCGCCCGAATCGGCCCTTCAGCAGAACCAAAGGGCTCGCAGTCCGGAATTGTTCCGTTGCAGTGCGGGCTCGCGCGACCTGGAGCCGCCTGCTCCGACAGCCGGATTCTCTTTTTGTTTCAGCCTGTTGCCGGCTTTCTGGCGGACCGCGGGCGAGCTGCCGGCCCCTCACTCTGGAAGGAATTGTGTGCGGAGCCCGTTTCCGCCGGGCCGCGAGGTATCGAGTTGGTTAGAATTCGCGCCCCGTTTTGCGCGGTAACCTCACGATCAGCTGGAGCTAAGGAATCCCATGAAGAGTCCCGTCAATGTCGCGATCACCGGCGCCGCCGGCCAGATCGGCTATGCCCTCGCCTTTCGCGTTGCGTCAGGACAGATGCTGGGCCCCGATCAGCCCATCAACCTGCACCTGCTCGAAATCACGCCGGCACTGGGTGCGCTGCAGGGCGTGGTGATGGAACTCAACGATTGCGCGTTTCCGACGCTCAACAAGATCGTCGCGACGGATGACGCCAAAGTCGCGTTCAAGGATTGCAACGTAGCACTGCTCGTCGGTGCACGGCCCCGCGGCCCCGGCATGGAACGCAAGGACCTGCTCATGGCGAACGCGCAGATCTTCTCAGCTCAGGGCAAGGCACTCGATGCCGTCGCCGATCGCAACGTGCGCGTGCTCGTCGTCGGCAATCCCGCGAATACGAATGCACTGATCGCACAGCGCAATGCACCGAACCTCAATGCGCGCAACTTCACCGCGATGGTCCGCCTCGACCACAACCGCGCGCTGTCGCAGTTGTCCGAGAAGACCGGCGTGCACTTCAACAACATCCGCAAGGCGATCATCTGGGGCAACCACTCAGCGACGCAGTACCCCGATCTGCATCACGCGACCGTCGACGGCAAGCCCGCGCTCTCGCTCATCGATCAGAAGTGGTACGCGGAGACGTTCATCCCCGTCGTACAGCAGCGCGGCGCAGCGATCATCAAGGCGCGCGGCGCTTCGTCGGCAGCATCTGCTGCATCTGCGGCGATCGATCACGTTCGCGACTGGGTGAAGGGCACAGCCGATGGCGACTGGGTCAGCATGGGTGTGCCGTCGGATGGCAGCTATGGAATTCCAGCCGGTGTGATCTACGGTTTCCCGGTCACCTGCAAGAACGGCGATTACCAGATCGTGCAGGGCCTGAGCGTGAATGACTTCAGCCGGCAGCGGATGGAAGCGACGCACAAGGAATTGCTGGAAGAGCGCGATGGCGTGAAAGAGCTGATCTGAACGCGCGACTGGCTGCTGGCTTCTGGCAGCTGGCCAGAAAACAGAAACGGCGAGCGTGACGAGAGTCACCTCGCCGTTTTCTTTTTGTCGCAGCGATGCACGATTTTTCGCGCCCGTGCATCGTAGCCGGATTGTCCGACAATGCCCGCGTTGCACCCCGCTTGCCGCTCGCGCAATCGCGAGCTAGTGTCACGACTCGTTCTACTCCGCTCTGGCCAGCCTGCCAGCCGCCAGTCGCCAGCGGCCCAATCCGAGGTTCCTCCCGTGAGCAGCGTCATCTGGTTTCTCGTCTTCTTCATCGGCGCACTCGTCCTCGCCTATCAGCGCGTCTCACTGCTGACTGCGACATTTACGTATGCCGCCGGCCTACTCGCGTACACGTGGTTCGGTGCCGGCAGTTTCGCGTGGCTGATCGCGCTGTGGGTGGTGCTCGCACTGCTCGTGCTGCTGAACATCGACGCGTTCCGTATCCGCTTCATCAGCCGTCCGTTCCTGCGCACGTATCGACGCATGCTGCCATCGATGTCGCAGACGGAGAAGGACGCGCTCGAAGCAGGCACGGTATGGTGGGACGGCGAACTGTTCACCGGCGGGCCGAACTGGGAAAAGCTGATGTCCGCCGCACCGCCGCGATTGTCAGCGGAAGAGCAGGCGTTCCTCGACGGACCGTGCGAAGAGCTCTGCCGGATGGTCGACGACTGGGACATCACTCACAAGCGCGCCGATCTGCCGCCGCACATCTGGGATTACCTCAAGAGCAAGGGCTTCTTCGCGATGATCATCCCGAAGAAGTACGGCGGCCTCGAATTCTCCGCCTACGCTCACTCCTGCGTGCTCGTGAAGCTGTCGAGCCGCTCGGGTGTCGTTGCGTCGACTGTCGCTGTACCGAACTCACTCGGCCCCGGTGAGTTGCTGTTGCACTATGGAACGGACGAACAGCGCAACTACTACCTGCCGCGCCTCGCTCGCGGCGAAGAGATTCCCTGCTTCGCACTCACAGGCCCGCGCGCCGGTTCGGATGCCGGCTCGATCCCGGATACGGGCGTCGTCTGCAAGGGAATATATGAAGGCCGCGAGATCATCGGCGTTCGCCTGAACTTCTCGAAGCGTTACATCACACTCGCGCCGGTCGCGACAGTCGTCGGTCTCGCTTTCAAACTGTTCGATCCCGACAAGCTGATCGGCGAACGCACGGAGTACGGCATCACGTGCGCACTCATTCCGCGCAACACAGCGGGCGTGACGATCGGCCGTCGCCACTTCCCGCTCAACAATCCGTTCCAGAACGGACCGATTCTCGGCAAGGACGTGTTCGTGCCGCTCGATTTCCTCATCGGCGGCGTGAAGATGGCGGGCCAGGGCTGGCGCATGCTCGTCGAGCAGCTGTCGGTCGGCCGTTGTATTTCGCTGCCCTCGAGCGCAACGGGCGCCGCCAAGGCCGCCGTGTTCGCAACCGGCGCGTATGCGCGCATCCGTCGCCAGTTCAACACTTCGGTCGGCAACTTCGAAGGCGTCGGCGAAGTCATCGCCCGCATGGCCGGCTACACCTACATCGTCGACGCAGCACGCTCCGTTACCACGGGCGCGATCGACGGTGGCGAGAAGCCTTCCGTGCCTGCCGCGATGCTGAAGTTCCACGCAACCGAGTTCGCGCGGGCCATCGCCAACGATGCGATGGACGTTCACGGCGGCAAGGGCATCTGCCTCGGTCCGAAGAACTACCTGGGCCGCGGCTACGAAATGGTGCCGGTCGCAATCACGGTCGAAGGCGCGAACCTGCTCACGCGCAGTCTCATCATCTTCGGCCAGGGCGCGATCCGCTGCCATCCGTTCGTCCTGAAGGAAATGGAAGCAGCCCGCGACAAGGACAAGCGTCGCGGGGTGAAGGAGTTCGACAAGGCGCTCTTCGGACACATCGGCTTCACGATCAGCAACGCCGTTCGCTCGCTCGTGATGGCGCTGACGCTCGCGCGCTTCTCGAGCGTGCCGGAGGGCGGCGCGACGCAGCGCTACTTCCAGCACATCAATCGGTTCAGCGCTTCGTTCGCCTTCGCGACCGACGTCGCCATGCTGTCGCTGGGCGGCTACCTCAAGAAGAAGGAGAGCCTGTCCGCCCGTCTCGGCGACGTGCTCTCTTCGATGTATCTCGCCTCGATGGTGCTCAAGCACTATCACAACCAGGGCGCGAACGAGGAAGACCTGCCGCTCGTCGAATGGGCCTGCCGCAACCTGCTCTACCGGGCCCAGGAACAGTTGCACAGCTTCCTGCGCAACTTCCCGATCCGCTTCCTCGCGGCGTTCATGCGGTTCTTCATTTTCCCGCGCGGCCAGACGTATCACGCGCCAAGCGATCCGCTCGGCCAGCGTATCGTCGATGCGGTCCTGCGCTCGACGCCGGCACGCGACCGTGCCACGCACGGCATCTACCGCACCGTGGAGCCAGGCAATCCGCTCGGCCTGTTGCACGAAGCGCTGGTGTTGGCAGACACTGCCGAGCCATTGGAGAAGCGCGTGAGAGTGGAAGGCGTGAAGACCGGTCGCATTACAGCACTCGACCTCCCCGGACAGATTCAGCAGGCGCTCGCCGCCGGCATCCTGTCCGAGACGGAGGCTGCCGTACTGCGCGATTACGACCGGCGCGTCATGGATCTGATCCATGTCGACGACTTCGACACGAGCGAACTGGCAGCCGGCGTCGCCAAGGAAGACGTCCGGTTCGCGCGCGTCGGTAACGCTTGAACGGCCCGTCCCCGCCCGAACCTACCGTTTCCGGCGGGGACCGCTGCCTCAACTGCGAAGCAGTAGTAACCGGGGAGTACTGCAGCCGTTGCGGCCAGCACGTGCATCACCACGTGCATTCGACGCCGAAGATGATCGGCGAGTTCATCGAAGACCTGTTTCACGCCGATCATCGCGTCTGGCGCACGCTCAAGCCGCTGCTCTTCAAGCCGGGATTCCTGACGACGGAGTATCTGCGCGGAAAGCGGGTCACTTATACGCCGCCATTCCGGCTCTACATCGTTCTGTCGCTGATCTTCTTTCTGTTCACATCGCTCTCGGGATCGGGCGTCGCGGTTCCGACCACGATCCAGACCGACGCTGCCGTACCGGCTCCTGCCACCGATGCTGCGATCGATCCGGCAGCGCGCCAGCTCATGGAGCAACTGATCGCGCGCGCCCCAGAAGCGCAGCGGGCACAGACCCGAAACCATGTGCTGAACGCACTGCGTGACGTCCCTGCGGCGCAGCAACGAGACATCGTCACCAGCATCCTGACGCCATGCAACTCACAGGCACTCGGATGGATGCTTCCGGCCGAGGGAGCGAATCGCGAACGCGCGCTGGAAGCGTGCCGTAACGTCTTCGCCGACAATGGCCAGCGATTCGGGACGGCGTTCTGGCACCACGTGCCGCACATGATGTTCATCTTCCTGCCGGTGATCGCGCTGTGGGGGAAGCTGCTCTATGTCGGTTCGCGCCGCTTCTACGCCGAGCATCTGCTGTTCTTCGTACACTTTCACGCGTTCGTCTTCCTCGCCATCACGCTCGGCAATGGGCTCGAATGGATATTCGGCTGGTTCAACGGCGACTGGCTCAGTGGCCTGGTCAATCTCGTCCTGACGGGCTACGTACCCTGGTATCTGTATCGGGCGATGCGGCGCGTCTATGGCCAGAGCGGACTCGTGACTTCCCTCAAATTCGTGCTGCTCACGCTCTTCTACCTCGCAAGCCTGCTCCTGACACTGGGCGGCCTCGTCATCTTCACCGCCCTGACGCTGCACTGATGCACGCATTCACGGGGATGTGCCCGCTTTCGCGGTAGTGACGCGGGTGTTCTAGAATCCTCCGGCCAGGTTTCATCCCGAAACTTCGACCGGAGAAATCCAACAATGAAACGATTGTTCATTGCCGCAGCGCTCGCTGTCGGCGTCGCAGCCATCGCGGCTGCCCAGATCAAGCGGACACCTTCGCCCGCGGGTGCGGAGCTCTATTTCATCGCGCCGGCCGATGGTGCGACGGTCACGAGCCCGGTCACAGTGAAGTTCGGCCTGAAAGGCATGGGCGTCGTCCCTGCCGGCATCGCCTTCGACAACGCGGGTCACCATCACCTTGTCGTGGACGCGGACCTGCCGCCGTTCGACAAGCCGATCCCCGCGGATGCCAATCACGTGCACTTCGGCAAAGGGCAGACGGAAACGACGCTCGAGCTGAAGCCTGGCAAGCACACGCTGCAGCTCGTGCTGGGTGACCAGATCCACGTGCCGCATGATCCAGCGGTGGTGTCGAAGAAGATCACGATCACGGTGAAGTGAGGCAGTGCCTTCCATCCTCCACGTCGACATGGATGCCTTCTACGCATCCGTCGAGCAGCTCGACAATCCCGAGCTGCGGGGGAAGCCTGTGATCGTGGGCGGGAGCGGCAATCGCGGCGTCGTTGCGGCCGCGAGCTATGAAGTGCGTAAGTACGGCGTGAGGTCCGCGATGCCGACGCGCGACGCGATGCGGCGTTGTCCGCACGCGATCTGCGTGCCGCCTCGGTTCGATCGCTACAAGTCCGTGTCGGCAACGGTGTTCGCAGTATTTCGCGAGTTCACGCCGCTGGTCGAAGGCTTGTCGCTCGATGAGGCGTTCCTCGATGTCACCGCGAGTCAGACCGCGCTCGGATCCGCGGAGACGATCGCCCGCCGGATCAAAGCGCTGATCGTCGAGCGCACCGGGCTCACGGCCTCTGTCGGGGTGGCGCCGAACAAGCTCGTCGCCAAGATTGCCTCCGACCTGCGCAAGCCGGACGGGCTCGTTGTGGTGAGCCCGGAGTCGGTAACTGCCGTGCTCGATCCGTTGCCCATCCGGAGACTCTTCGGCATCGGCGAAAAGACGGCGCCCCATCTGGAGCGAATCGGTATTCGTACGCTGGCGGATCTGCGCCGGGCGCCCGAAGCAGTGTTGCAACCCGTCTTTGGGCGCTACGCGTCGCGCATGAAGGCGCGTGCTGCCGGCATCGACGATCGGCCCGTCATCGCCGACTGGGATGAGAAGCAGATCAGCGCCGAAGAAACATTCGACACCGATCTCACGGACCGAAAGCAGTTGCATGCCGAACTGGCCGCACTCGCCGATCGCATGGCGACGCGGCTGCGCAGTCGCAATTGGCTCGCGGGCCAGGTGGTCGTCAAGATTCGTCGCAAGGACTTCCGCACGTACACGCGCCAGCAAGCCGTTCGCCCGCCGACGCAGGAAACGAAACCACTCGTTGCGGCCGCCGCTGAGCTTCTCGACGAATGGATCGAGGAGCAGCCTCGCGCGGCAATCCGACTGCTGGGTGTCGGCGCGCGGGATCTGACTGAGGCGTCGCAGCTCGACCTGTTCGCGGTACCCGAAGCGCAGCGCAACCGCGAGCTCGATGCGACCATCGATACGATTCGCGCGCGCTTCGGCTCGGACGCACTGTCGCGAGCAAGCTCGTTGCGACCCGGCAAACCCGATCGGGACCAGCGCAAGCCCTAAGCGATCACCCGAGCGCTCACGCGCGCGGCGCATCCTGCCGTCGCCGCCGCAAGCTCAATCTTGGCCGCGCGCCGCGCACAAGCGATCCATCGAGCTCCGAGGCAATCAGCTGGTGTCCCAGAAGCTGCGCTGTCAGCAATCGCGGATCCGATGAAGCCGCGAACCGCACCAGGTCCGGCCAGAACGCGGGGTTGTGCGGCCAGCGAGGCACGAGCAGGCCGGGATAGTCGAGCGCGACTCGCCGAAGCTGCCAGAGCGGCGCAGCCGCCAGCTGCTCCTCGATGGCGCCCGGCATCGCAAACAAGACGCGCGCCGCCAGCGGGTTCGCCTGCGAGACGTGCCACGCAAAGAACAGCGCGACTTCGCAGAACGCACCCTGCATCGAAGGGACGCTGTCATCTCCGTAGCGGTCGCCGGGATCGTCCGTGGAGCCGCCCGCGAGGGCCGCGCTCCAGAACCTGATGTCGTCGAAGCCGAGCGAGAAGAGCGTGTATGAGCACGCGGCGAGCGCACCGCGCGCCGCGGCGGAAAGCTGCGACAGTCCGTCGAGGACTTTGTCGCTCAACGACTCGCTCGATGGGGCCCGCTCCGCGAGCAGAAGCCGAACATAATCCAGATTGAGTTCCCGAGTGCGCAGCAGCAGCGCGGGCCCGAGGACGGGCAAGCAGTTGCCGGGCACAACATCCGTGTTGTGAGCAGACATACAAATCCCTTGTACGAGTGTGGACGCAAGGAATTAGACAGGAGCCTTTACGGAGCGGTCAATCTCCTTGCAAACTAGCCGTCGAAGCATCGCATTCACGGATGAACTGCGGCTTCGCCACGAACGAATCCACGGACAGCCACTGGACAAGGAGAGTCCATGCAAATCAGCAACGATCTCTATTTTCGCGACCGGCGCCGTCACGACCTGGCGCTGCGCATGATTCGCCACGAAGCGCGCACGTGCACCATCCGCTCCTGCACCGGACTGACCGATGACCGGATACGCAGGCTCTACAAGACGTTCGCGCAGCATCGCTCCGGCGTCGCGGTCCGGCGGCGACGCGGCAAATCACCGCGACAGGCGCAGTATTTCACCCGCAGCGTCGAGATCCAGTTCGAAGCATCCTGCCTCGGCAGCGTGCTGACCGCGTTCGATCTCGTGCATCGCCAGCGGCAAGGCGGCGAAGACCACTTGCTCGCCTATGGACAGCGGTTCTGCGACGCGTACGAAACTCATCGGCAGCTCATGCACAACGCGCGGATCTCGTTCGAGCACGCATGGTTCCTGCTGCTCGCGCTCAGTCGCGGGTCGATACTCAATGCCGCTCGGTGCCGTCACTGTCAGAGCCGGTACCTGCGTGACCGGATGAGCAACCTTCGGCGCGGCTGTCCCTTCTGCGAACTGAAAGCGAATGACGCGCCGTGCTCGACGGCATCGCGCATCCGACGTCCTGTACGCGTACGACCGTCGCTGCACGGCCTGCGGACGTGATCCAGGACTTCAACATGAACGCCATGTCGGTGGAGTAAAATACCCGCCGCCATGGCGTCGCCCCGAACGGTTCCCAATTTTCTTGCCGGTCCCTATCTCGAACGGCTCTCGCAGCTGCGCAAGGATGAAATGCAACTGCGCGCGGCACTCGAGAACCCCGCCACGCTCTTCGTACCCGTGTGGCGCGCTCAGAGCTTCGTCGCGCATCTGGATCAGGGCTTCGCGGCTCAGTTCGTAACGGGACTGACGCGCTTAGGGACCACCGAGACCCAGGACGTCATTCTGCTCGGCGAGTTCCGTGGGCAACTGTGTTTCGCGATCGAACTGCCGCCGGCACAGACTCCGGGATTGGATCCGTCCGCCGAGTTCGTCGACCTGCGCGGCGTCGCGGGCGATCTCATGCGCGATGAAGCCGGCGTGCTGGCGTACGCGCGGGCCATGGTTCTCTGGCGCGAACGCCATCGCTTCTGCGGACGCTGCGGTTCGCCGACCGTCTCGGCGGAAGGCGGCCACGTCCGTCGCTGCAGCAACGAGCAATGCGGCAATCAGCAGTTTCCCCGCATCGATCCGGCGGTCATCGTGCTCGTGACTGACGGCGAACGCGCGCTGCTCGGACGGCAAGCCGCCTGGCCTCCCGGCCGCTATTCGACGATCGCCGGCTTCGTCGAACCCGGCGAGAGTCTCGAAGACGCGGTCGCGCGCGAAGTCCGGGAAGAGACCGGCGTCGAGATCGACGCGGTCGACTACCACTCCTCCCAGCCCTGGCCGTTTCCTTCTTCTCTCATGCTCGGCTTCACTGCCCACGCATCGCGTACGGAGATTCGGCGAATGGACGACGAACTGGAGGACGTCCGCTGGCTCACCCGGGCACAGATCGCCGCCGGCGAAGTGGCCCTGCCAACCACCCACTCCATCTCTTTCCGCCTCATCGAAGACTGGTACGACGCGGCATCCGCGGTACCCCTGCGACAAGAGCCGCACGCCCGGCTCTGGACGTCTCCGGCGCGGCCAACGCCGCCCAGGTAGCCCGCCTGCCGCAGACCGGACCGGTACCGTAGAATCCGGCACCGGAACAGTCGGGGATTCAGCCCCGATTCCGTTTCCTCGTCTTACCATCCGCCAACCGCCAACCGTCAGTTACTTCTTCCATGTGCTTACTCGTTCTTGCCTGGAAATCGCACCCCCGCTACCGCCTCGTGCTGGCGGGCAACCGCGATGAGTTTCACGACCGCTCCGCCACGCCTCTGAACTGGTGGCAGGACGACCCGCGCATCCTCGGCGGACGCGATCTGAAGGCAAGCGGCACCTGGCTGGGCGTTGCGCGCTCGGGGCGATTCGGTGTCGTAACGAACTATCGCGACCTGCAGGCACCGGTCGAAGGCGCCCCGTCGCGCGGCAACCTGATTCCGCGCTTCCTGACCGGTGCGACCTCGCCGAAGGAATTCCTGGACGATCTGCGCGGCGCCGCGCTCCGCTACTCGGGCTTCAACCTGCTGGTCGGCGGCACCCGGGCGCTCTACTACTTCTCGAACCGCGGCTCGCAAGCGCCGACAGCGCTCGCACCGGGTATCTACGGCCTGAGCAATCACCTGCTGGACACGCCGTGGCCCAAGCTCGCGCGAACGCGCGAACGGTTCTCGAAGCTGCTGGCGGAACCTGACCTCGCTGCCGACGATCTCTTTGCCATGCTCTCCGATCGCGAACAGACGCCCGCCGACAACCTTCCCTCCACCGGCCTGCCGGCGGACTGGGAACGCGTCGTCTCGTCACCCTTCATCGTGAACGAGCGTTATGGCACGCGTTGCTCGAGCCTGTTGCTGGTGGAACGCAACGGGCGCACCGTTCTTCACGAGCGGCGCTTCGATTCCGCGGGTGTACAGACGGGCACCAGCCGGTTCGAATTCACGAGCGCGGAAGTGCCCGAAGTCTGGTTCGAAGCGGAAGATCCCAATGCCGTCACCGCTGCGGATACTTCGTTCGATTCATCGCCCGAATGATTCGATGCCGCATCCCGAGACTGCAGGGGTTCGCCGCGACGCGGATGACTCGCCCTGCCGTCCGGGTTGCGGCAAGCCTGCTCGCGGCGCTCGGTGCATGCGTTGCGCTGCCCGTGCACGCGAAGATCGCGATCGAGATCCCCGACACCACACCGGCGGTCGAAACCAACGTCCGCGCCTTCCTCAGCCTCACTCGCTATGCCGATCGAACGGACGTGACCCCCGAAGTGATGTCGCGCCTGCAACGCCGCATCGTCTCGGAAACGCGCCGCGCACTCGAACCGCTGGGCTACTACGAACCGGAAGTCACTCACGAAGTCGTTCGCAACGGCGAGGACTGGAAAGTCACGATCAACGTCACGCCCGGCCGTCCCGTCCGGCTGTCGGAGGTGTCGGTGAGCGTGACCGGCCCGGGCAAGGATGAACGGGCGATCATCGAGATCCTGGAAGCGAAGGTCCTGAAACCCGGACTGCGCCTCAACCACGGCACGTATGAACTCGTCAAAGGCTCGCTGGTGCGCGCGGCGAAGAACGACGGCTACCTGGAAGCGAAACTCACGAAGAATGATCTGCTGATCGATCGCGAAGCACGCCGCGCCACCATCGTCATCGAAGTCGACACCGGCGAGCGGTATCACTACGGCAAGATCACGACCGAGCAGACCGTCATCACCGACGATGCGATGCGCCGGATGCTGCGGATGAAGGAAGGCGATCCGTACACGCTCGATTCGCTGCTGCGGACGCAGTACGTGCTCGACGACAGCCAGTACTTCAAGGCCGTGGACATCGACAGCGGCGACGCCGATCAACAGGCCCGCACCGTGCCGATCACCGTGCGCGCTCAGCCGAATCGCCGCCATCGTTACGGCGCGAGCCTCGGCTATGCGACCGATACACGAGCCCGCGGCAAGTTCACGTGGGATGACCGGCGGGTCAATGAACACGGGCACCGGGCGAAGGTGGAACTCACCGCATCGTCGGTGCTGAACGAGATCTCCGGTCGCTATGTGATTCCGGTGATGGATGTGGCGCTGGAGAAGCTCGAGTTCGGCGCCGCGCTCCGCGACGAGGAGCTCGGCGACACGGAGAGCAGGCGCGCCGAGATCGGCGCAGGGCTCACGCAGGTGATCGGCCGCTGGCAGCGGGTCATGTTCGTCACGCTGTCGCAGGAAGAGACGATATTCCCGCCCGACTCGCCGGAGCCGGACACGAACCAGTTCCTGATCATCCCCGGGATCAGCTTCGCCACGCTGCCGAGCTACGTCCTCGGCGGCAAGCGACGGCCCTACAGCGTCTATGCCGAGCTTCGGGGATCCCCCGCGACGCTCGGTTCCGACGCGTCTTTTCTGCAGTTCCGTTCGCAGGTCGAGCGCATCTACACGATTTCGGAACGCTGGAGCGCCCGCGGCCGCTTCGAATTCGGTACGAGCTGGGTCGAGGATTTCCAGGAGCTGCCGGCTTCGCAACGTTTCTTCGCAGGTGGCGATCGCAGCGTTCGCGGCTTTGGACTGAACGAGCTTTCGCCGCTGGACTCCGCGGGCAACAGCATCGGCGGCCGGCATCTCGTCACTGGAACCGTGGAGGTCGAACGCGCCCTGCCGCGCAACTTCGGACTCGCCGTGTTCTCCGACTTCGGCAACGCGTTCAACAACTTCGATGCGCCGGACATTCAGTACTCCGCCGGGCTCGGCGTCCGCTGGCACATCGCAGTGGCCAGCTTCGGCGTGGACATTGCCCAACCCTTGTCGATATCGGGTCGCAACCCTCGCGTGCACCTGTACATCTCGACCCTGTTCTAGCGATGCACGGATAAATAAATAGAGACAGCGCAACGTCGTGCGGAAGTGGATATTCATCATCATCCTGACAGTGCTGGTCGTGGCGCCGCTCGCACTCATCGGCACGCTGCTGTACACGCCCGCCGGGCTGTCGATGGTCAGCTCGCAGCTGCATCGGCTCGAGCGCTTCGGCGTGCGCATCGAAGGACTCTCGGGAACCCTCGCGGGGACGATGCATGTCGATCGGTTCGAGCTCGATCATCCCAACGTCCATGTCGTCGTCCATGACATCACCTCGACACTGCAGGTTCGCGAACTGATCCTGCAGACGATCCGGGTCTCCTCGTTCACTGCCCGCGATGCACTCGTGGAAATCCGCGATGCGCCGCCGTCGCCGCCCTCCACGAAGCCGATGCGCTTCCTGCCCAGCTTCCTGCGAATCGATGCACGCGGCGTGGATCTGGCGGGCGTTCGCTACGTGAATATCGATGGCACAGTCGTCGATGCGACGCGTGTTCGCGGTCGCGTGCGGATCAGCCCAAGAAATCTGCGCGGGCGCGATCTCATGATCGAGGCGCCGCAGTTCGGCCTGACCGGGAACGTGCGATTGCGTGCGGGCCGGCCGCTGGGACTGGAAGGAAGAGTCGACGGGCAGGTGCGCATGGACCGCGGCACCGAAATCGCCGGCAGCGCGCAAGTCAGCGGCACGATCGATCAGCTCGCGATCCAGGCCACGGTGCTGCGGCCAAATGTCCTCAACGCCGAAGCGACGCTCACTCGCCCGGAGAATCGCTGGCGCATCCAGGGCAGCGTCGCATCGCCCGCCGTTTCGCTGGAACCGTGGATGGACAAGCCGCCGCTCTCGTTCCGCAACATCGCGCTGAATGTCGATGCGAAGCCGGAAGGGATTCGCGCAGCCGGCAACATCGGCGTCCCCGAGCTCTCCGGCCGCGATCTGACGATCGACGTGCAAGGGAAGTACGCGCAGCGCGTGCTCGACATCGCGTCCGCGGATGTTGCAGTCAACGAAACCAGCGCGCGACTCCACGCAACGGGCACGATCACTTTCGACGGCGACAAGCCGACGATCGAAGCGAAAGGAAGCTGGACCGATCTGCAGTGGCCGCTCGACAGGGCGCCGGTCGTCAGCAGCAAGCAGGGCCGGATGACGCTCGCCGGCGAGCTGCCCTATGACTACACCGTGAACGCGCAGGTCTCGCTGCCTCCCGATCTCTTGAAGACGGAAGTACCTGTCGAAGGTGACGTGCAGGCCCGCGGCGTGATCGCTCCGGACAAGATTGCGATCGCCGAGTACACATTGAATGCGCTGTCGGGCTCGATGACCGGCTCGGCCTCACTGCAGTTCCCCGAGCCGCGCGCGTGGCAGCTCGCAGTCACAGCAACCCATATCGATCCAACGCAGATTCACCAGGATTTCGGCGGCAGCCTCAGCTTCAAGCTCGACGCGCAGGGACAGGGCTTCGACAAGCAGGCGCGATTCGACGCGACGCTCGCGAACCTCACCGGAACGCTGCGTGGGCAGCCGATCCGCGGCGCCGGGCGCGTTCAACGCACACGCAACAGTTGGTCAGCCCATAACGTGCAACTGCATATGGGAGATGCGCGGCTGGCTGCCAACGGAACACTCGGCGACAGAGTCGATGCACGCGTCACGCTGAGCGCTGGCTCGCTGCAGACGTTCCTTCCCGACGCCCGTGGAAGCGTGAATCTCACTGCGACCGCGACGGGCTCTGCAAAATCCCCACATGTCATCGCACACGTCCGCGGCGAAAGTCTCGGCTACAACGAATGGCGGGTTGCATCGATCACCGCGGACGGTGATGTCGACCTGGGCGGCCAGAATTCTTCGAGCATGACGCTGGTCGCGCAATCGATCGGTACACCCGAGAAGCTCATCGAAACGCTTCGCATCACCGGGGAAGGTGTCGCCGCGAATCATCGTGTGAACATCGACGTGACCGGCGTAGCGGATCCCTCGTACCCGGATCCGCATGTGACGATGCGCATCGACGGACGGTACGCGAACCAGTCCTGGTCCGGCACGATGCTGGCTACCGACATCGCGGACGGTCGCAAGACTGGCGAGCCGCTGGTCATGAAGGAGCCTGCGAACTTCCTCGTTGCGAAGGATCGCCTCTCGCTCGAGCAGTTCTGTATCGCGCTCGGCCGCGGCCAGCTCTGCGCGGAAGGTCGCTGGCAACGAAACGGACCGTGGGAAGGCGAGGTCTCGGGTTACGAGATTCCGATCGCCGCACTCCTGCCGCCATCGGGCGCAGAGGCCGAGTACTCGGGGCGCATCGAGGGCCGCGTGAAAGCGTCGGGCGCACCGAATCAGGCATGGCAAGCCGAGGCCGGCGCACGAATCATCGATGCCGCCATCGTCTACAAGCCGCCGGGTGCGGAGCCGGAAACGCTGAATCTCGGCAACGGCGGTCTGTCCGGCACCGCAACGAATGCCGAAGTGAAGTTCTCGCTCGGCGTGCAGGCTTTCGAAGACACGTTCCTGTACGCCAACGGGCGCATTCAGCGCAACGGCAGCAACGATCTGATGAACCTCCCGCTGACCGGCGACGTGCGTGCCCGTGCGGCGGACGCAAACATCCTGCCGATCTTCTTCACCGAGATCGACAACGCAGCCGGCTTGCTCACGGCCAACGTCGACGTCACCGGTTCGCTCGCACAGCCGGAAATCACCGGCCGGATCGAGCTGGCGAACGGAGCGTTCGACTCCTATCGCGTCAACCTCGCGCTGCGCAAACTGAACCTGATTGCCAACCTTTCGAACAGTCGTCTGGACTTCAAGGGATCCGGCAACGCGGGCGAAGGCTTGTTGAACGTCGGCGGCGATTTCCTGTGGGACCGTGGCGAGCTGCACGGCAGCCTGGCGCTGAACGGCCAGAACCTGCTGGTCGCGGACCTTCCCGAGTATCGCGTCGTCGCCTCGCCCGATCTCAGGTTCCGCATCGATGGCAATGAAATTCATGTCGCGGGCGATGTCACCGTGCCGGAAGCGCGGATTCAACCCGTGAATCTTACTGGCGCCGTGCAGGTATCGGACGACGCGCGCTATGTCGGCGAGACTCCTGCCGAAGAAGCCGGGCGCCTGCACGTCCAGAGCGAAGTACGAATCACCATGGGCAACGATGTGCGCGTCGATGCGTTCGGGCTGCAAGGCAGGATCGTTGGCGGCGTCGGCACCACCGTGCGCACGGGCGAGACTGCCATCGGTCGCGGCGAGCTCAGCGTGGCCGATGGACGCTACGAAGCCTACGGGCAGAAGCTCGACATCGCGCGTGGGCGATTGCTGTTCGATGCGTCGCCGCTCGACGATCCCGGCCTCGACATCGAAGCCCAGCGCAAGATCGAGGCGATCAAAGTCGGACTGAATGTGCGGGGCACGCTGCGTGATCCGCGATTGACGTTCTTCTCGGAGCCCTCGATGCCGCAGACATCGATCATGTCCTACCTGCTCGTCGGCAAAGGCATCGACAGCATGCAAAGCGGCGATCCCGCGACGATCAGCTCCGCAAAAGACACATTGGCCCTGCAGGGCGGCGGCCTGATCGCATCGCAGATCGGACGGCGCCTCGGCCTCGAGGAAGTCGGCGTCGAGAGCACGACGAACTCGGCCGGCCAGACCAACAGCGCACTCGTTCTCGGCAAATTCCTGTCGCCGCGACTCTTCATCAGCTACGGGATCTCGCTCACGGAGTCGATCAACACTTTCAAGCTGCGCTACACCGTCAGCGACAAATGGATCCTGAAGATGGAGGCCGGGGAGAATCAGAGCGCCGACGCGGAGTACACGATCGAGAGATGAGGCAGCATGATGAAGTGATGACGCCGGAGGCGGAGCCTCTTATTCTTGTTCTCGCGTCATCTCCTCATCATTCATACGTCCCGCACTGCGGGACACACCAATGACCTCATCCATTCCCTCCTGGTTCACCCACGCCATCGAGCAGCCGGCGCAGTCCCACTTCGCCGACGTCGACGGGGCACGGATTCACTATCTCACCTGGAATGCACATGAAACGCACAAGCCGGGGATGCTGCTCGCGCATGGCTTCAGAGCGCACGCGCGATGGTGGTCGTTCATCGCTCCGTTCTTCACGGAGCATTTTCGCGTTGCCGCACTCGACTTCGCTGGCATGGGCGACAGTGACCATCGCGGGGAATACAGCTCCGAGCGCTACGTGCACGATCTCGTCGGCGTCATCGAGCACGCGGCGCTTTCGCCGGTCACCCTGATCGGACACAGCTTCGGTGGCTCACGTGTCGTGCGTGCCGGCGCTGATTTTCCGCAGCTGATCGAACGCGCGGTCGTGATCGACAGCTTCATCCCCGTGCCGGAACTCGTGCGCCGCGGTCCGCCACCGATGCAGCCGCGACCGAAGAATGTCTATCCGACATACGAAGCGGCGCGCGCCCGCTTCCGACTCGTGCCGGAACACAACTGCACGGAATCCTACATCCTCGACTACATCGCTCATCACTCGATGAAGCAGGTCGAAGGCGGCTGGACCTGGAAATTCGACGAGCACTTCACACCGCATCGCGACGATCCCGTCATCGAAGCCCAGCAGACCGAAGAAGTGCTGAAACGCGTAACCATCCCGATGACGCTGGTCTATGGCGAGAAGAGCATCGTGTCGCCCGCGCCGCTCGCACGAGCGATAGTGAAGAGGCTGTCGAACGGCCGCGGTCCGATCGAGATTCCCGAGTCACATCATCATGTGTTGCTCGATCAGCCGTTGTCGCTGGTGTCGGCGCTGAGGGGGGTGCTGAGCGGGCGATGAGCCGCCTCCTCAATCAAACTCCGTCGCCCAATCCCGATTCCGTTCATGCTCGTACATCCTCACAATCTGCTTCGCCGTCGATCTGCCTGTTGAGAGCTCCGGCAGTTCGCTCAGCGAGAAAAATTCCACGCCATCGGTTTCGTGGCTCGTGCGGGCTTCGCCGCCCGTGATCTCGCAGATGAAGAATGCCTTCCAGGCGTGGAAGAGATAAGGCGGGTGCTCGTGGAGATTGCGGTCGTAGAGCGCAGCGAGCTTCACGGCGCGGGCGGTGAAGCCGGTTTCCTGCTCGATCTCCTTCTCGACGGCGTGCGATGGACTGTCATTCACGTCGGCCCAGCCGCCAGGCAGCGTCCATTTGCCGTCTGTCGTTTCCCGGACCAGCAGCACGCGATCGCCGCGAAAGATCGCGCCGCGCACGTCGATCTTCGGCGTCGCGTAGCCGTCCTCGACGAACCAGGCGCTGCGTAGTGTCTCCGCGGACTGCGGCGACTCAGCGGCAAGCAGTGTGGTCGCAATGTCGATGATCTCGCGATAGCGCTCGCGATCGTATTCTTGCGGTGTGAAGTGCAGCCCGGATTGCGAGAGCGCCAGCAGGCGGCGGGCGAGATCGAGATTCGTAGTCATGATGTGGACAGCGCGAAGAAGTGGACACAGCTTCTACCGGCGTGAATCGACAGGCAACACTGTATTGCCGCGACCCGGCGCAACTGAACGCGCGGCGATGCTTCCGGTTGCACTATGATCACGCGCCGTCGCCCGATCCGATCCCATGAACACCCGCGCCTCCGCGCTGCAAGCTCCACAAACTGATCCCCGTGGCCTGATCGCGGCGGCGACTGCGTTCTTCATCTGGGGATTGTTGCCGCTCTATCTCAAGCTCCTGCAAGCAGTCCCTGTCCTGCAACTGACCGCGCACCGCCTGAGCTGGGGTTGCGTGTTCGCGCTCGGATGGCTCGCGATCCGGGGCGAGCTGGGAAATATCGGGCAGGCGCTCCGTGATCCCCGCGTCCGGCTCAGACTCTTCATCAGCGCCGCGCTGATCAGCGTCAACTGGATCACGTACGTCTGGGGTATTGCCAACAACCGGGTCGTCGAAACCAGCCTGGGTTACTTCATCAACCCGCTGGTGAACGTGCTGCTCGGCGTCGTGCTGCTGTCCGAACGACTGAATCCGGCGCAATGGACCGCTGTCGCGATCGCCGCCATCGGTGTGACTTACCTGACGTGGAGCGCCGGTCATCCGCCATGGATCGCGTTGATCCTGGCGCTCTCATTCGGCCTCTACGGCTTCGTTCGCAAAGTCGTTCAGGTCGACGCCCTCGCCGGCTTCGGCACCGAAACGCTGCTCCTGCTCCCGATCGGCGTCGGCTACCTGATCTGGTGCGAAATCGCCGGCACCGGCGTCATGGGCCACATCGGCGTCGGCACGAACCTTCTGCTCGCAGTGGGTGGCCCGCTGACAGCCATCCCGCTGGTGCTGTTCGCGTTCGGCGCCCGACGAATCCCCTACTCCACCGTCGGCCTGCTCCAGTACATCGGTCCCAGCATCCAGCTCCTGCTGGCCGTATTCGTCTTCCATGAACCCTTCTCAGGTCCGCGAGTCTTGGGCTTCGCGATGATCTGGACCGCGCTGGCGATTTATGCGGCGGATGGGGTGTGGCGAGCGAGGAAAGTGGCGAGGTAAGAGCGGGCTGCTCTTTTTTGGCTCATCGCTCATGGATTGCTCTGCGCTAGCTCCACTCTCTTGACGCGCCGTGCATATTTATGCAGAGTACGCGCGTTTTTATGCAACGCTCTCTGGCTCACCCCTCATAGCTCGCCGCTCACTGCCCAGGAAATGGCCGCCGAACTCCGCCAATCCGTCCCCCGTCGCGCTGCGATTCTCCGGATCATCCGGGAGTCGACCGTGCGCAATCAGGACGAGCTGGTGAAGGCGCTGCATAAGCAGGGGTTCGAAGCCACGCAGTCCAGCGTGAGCCGGGATCTGCGCGAACTGGGCGTGGCCAAGGCGGGCGACCACTACATTCCGCCGGCAGAAGAGCCGCTGCCGTCCAATCATTTCAGCGCAGTCACGAACTTCGTCGTCGCGGTGAAGACGGCGGGCGATGCGCTGACGGTCGTCAAAACGACCACGGGCACGGCGCAAAGCGTCGCCGTCGCCATCGACAGGTCCGACTGGCCGGAGGTCGTGGGGACGATTTCCGGCGACGACACCATTTTCGTCGCGACGGAAGACGCCCGCGCGCAGCGCCAGTTGCGCGAGCGCCTGCGCGAGATTTTCAGGATTTGAAGAACCCCTCCTGCCCTCCCCCGCGGCGCGGGGGAGGGATGAAGACTTTTGCATCGAGCACGAGAGACCATGACTGACACGCTTCCGGCTGGTTCTGAACCCATTCTGCTCGCCTTCTCGGGCGGCCTCGACACATCGTTCCTCGTGCCCTGGCTCGCGGAGAACTACGGTCGTCCGATCATCACGGTCACCGTCGACACGGGCGGCATCGATGCCGACGCCGCGAAAGTGCTCGATCAGCGCGCACGCGCACTCGGTGCGAAGGATCACATCCTCGTCGAGGCAAAGAAGGGTTACTTCGAGCAGGTGCTCAAGTACCTGATCATCGGCAACATCAAGCGCGGCCAGATGTATCCGCTGTGCGTCGGCGCCGAGCGCGTCATGCAGGCGCAGACCATCGCTGAATGGGCGCGCAAGCTCGGCACGAAGATCGTGGCGCACGGCTGCACGGCGGCCGGCAATGACCAGGTGCGTTTCGAAGTCGCGCTGCGCACGCTAGCGCCGGAGCTCACGATCCTTGCGCCGGTTCGCGACAAGGCGTTCAAGCGGCCGGAACAACTCAAGTATCTCGAAGATCGCAAGCTCACGGTCCCGCCGTACGGCGCCGCCTACTCCGTGAATCGCGGCCTGTGGGGCGTGACCATCGGCGGCAAGGAAACGCTCACCTCCGAAGGCAGCATTCCCGATCATGCGTGGGTGTTGTCGAAGGATGCGTTCTCGAATCCGCAGGCGCCGGAATCCCACACCATCGGCTTCGAGAACGGCGTGCCATCGAGCCTCGATGGCGTGAAGCTCGAACCGGTGTCGGTGATCGAGAAGCTCGAAGCCATCGGTGCGAAATTCGGCATCGGCCGCGGCATTCACCTCGGTGACACGATCATCGGTACGAAAGGTCGCGTCGCATTCGAAGCGCCGGCTGCCGATGTGCTCATCAGCGCCCATCGCGAGCTCGAAAAGCTCGTGATGACCGGCCGGCAACAGCGCATCAAGGAAATGGTGGCAGGTCCGTATGGCGATCTCGTGCACGAGGGCCAGCATCTCGATCCCGTGTGCCGAGATATCGAAGCGCTCTTCGTGAACTCACAGGCCCGCGTCACCGGCGAAGTCAAAGTGCTGTATCGGCCCGGTAACGCGTTCGTCGAGGGCGTGACATCGCCCTACTCGATCATGGCCGCTTCGAAAGGCGTCTATGGCGAAGCCGCGGGCGAATGGACCGCTGCGGATGCGCTCGGATTCTCGAAGATGGTCGGACTGCCGGGGATGTTCTGGACCCGGGCAGGGAAACGGTGACGAGTGACGGGC
>JACZCZ010051535.1_pt1 | contig 66615 bp, 64 predicted proteins | sample 8641811 | NCBI WGS metagenome assembly JACZCZ01 (sample SAMN15324610, study PRJNA640507) | soil metagenome | isolation source: intercropping peanut in the first line | place: China: Luxin town, Laibin City, Guangxi Province | collected 2019-07-25 | depth 10cm m | reverse complement strand
CGCGCTTCCTGTGGATGTGGCCCAACGCGCGCATCAGCGTGATGGGCGGCGAGCAGGCTGCCAACGTCATGCTCACCATCAAGCAAGATCAACTCGAGCGCGAGGGCAAGCCCAAGCTCAACGACAAGCAGGCTGCCGAGCTCAAGCAGCCCATCCTCGACAAATACGAACACGAAGGCCACCCGTACTACTCGACGGCGCGGCTGTGGGACGACGGCATCCTCGACCCCGCTGAAACGCGCACCGTGCTCGGCCTCGCGCTTTCCGTTGTGCTCAAGGCACCGCGGCCACAAGGCGGCTTCGGCGTCTTTCGCATGTAGCTTTATGAAAATCCGCGCGTTCGTTCTCCTCGCGCTCATAATCATTCTCGCCGCCTGCGCGCCAAGCTCGGCTGTTCAGCACGGCATCCCGCAAGCCGAATACGACGCGCTCGTTAGCTTTTACGCGAGCGCCGGCGGAGATGCGTGGTGGGACCGGCGTGGATGGATGACCGACGCGCCGCCCTGCGAATGGTACGGCGTGGTCTGCGAGGGCGGCCACGTCGTCAGCCTGACGATGAACTGGAACAACCTGCGCGGCTCGCTGCCGCCTGAGCTCGGCGACCTGAACGAATTGCGCCAACTGGTCTTCTACTACAACGAACTTGAAGGTCCGCTGCCCGCAGAGCTCGGTCGGCTGACCAAGCTCGAGACCCTGATCCTGCACCACAATTGCTTCACAGGCGGCATCCCGCCCGAATGGGGCGGCATGGGCAGCTTGGTCAAGCTTGATCTCGAAGACACCTGCCTTACCGGCAGCCTGCCGCCGGAGTTCGGTAACCTACACCAACTCGAGATGCTCAACCTGCGTCGCAATCAACTTAGCGGCCAGCTGCCTGCCGAGATCGGCCAGCTCATTGGCCTCAAGGGCTTGCTGCTTAGCAACAACAACTTCAACGAACCCGTGCCAATAGAGTGGCTGGCGCTGACCCAGCTGCGCATGTTCAGCCTGCACAGCAACCCGCTCATCGACGACATCCCACCCGAGCTTGAAGCGCTACCGTGGACCGGGCTCGAGTATCTTTCCAACGACGAGGGCGAATGAAGAAAGCCGATGTAGAGAAGTGGCTCAAAGGCTACGTGAAAGCCTGGAAGAGCAACAACGCCAAAGATATTGCCAAGCTATTCACCGAAGATGCGTACTACTCCACCGGCCCTTTCGATGAGCCGTGGATCGGCACCGAAGCCATCATCGAGGGCTGGGTCGGCCTCGGCGATCAGCCCAGCGATTGGAGCTTCGATTACGAAGTCATCGCCGTCGACGGCGATCTGGGCGTTATGCACGGCACCACGGTGTACAAGAGCGCGGGCACCTTCAGCAACATCTGGCTGATGCGCTTTGCCAGGGACGGCCGCTGCAAAGATTTCCGCGAATGGTTTGTGAGAAAGAGGGAGTAATGGATTGGGATCTGGTTTCGAGAGCAGCGGATGTAATAGGAATTTTGACCAGCCTAAGCTTCTTTGCTGGTGGTGTAACCTGGGCGATAAAAAATAAGCTTCTTATTCAAGCACTAACAGGGAACGATGATAGTGAAGGATTCTATTCTGCACTAAAGAGTTTGCTAGTTGCTTTGCTAGGCTCAATTCTCTGGGCAATTTTAGGAGCTCTTTTGGGAGTAGCATATGTCTTAGTAGTAACTGCGATTGCGCTTGCCCTCGGGGGAGGCGTGACGGCAAATGAAACAGCATTAGTTCAGTGGGCATTACTGGGAGGGGTTCTCGCGCTTTTATCGCGGTTAACTATTTTTCCAATTTATCAGTTCTTGAAAAAGCAAGTTTGGGGTAAGTCGAGACCCAAGGAATAGCTTCACCACTCGCCTGCATAGCCAACGCGATACGGCTTCGCTGCGCGTTCCACCAGCAGGCGGTGCAGCTCATTGAGCTGGCGGATGTGCAGGCCATCGTGGGCAACCCAGGCGGCGAACATGTCTCCGGCGCGCATGGTGCGTCCGTCCCGCGTGTAGCGCGTATTCCAATCGATCTTGCCGAGCGAGCGTAGCCAGCGCAGCGAACGACGCCGCTCGCGCAGATAAGCGTCCAGCGAAGCCTGCAAGTCGCGCGTGTTGTACTTGCGCTGCGTCACCCACGCCGTCGGGGCGATAGGCGGCCAGTCTTCGGCAGGGCGATTCAGGATGATGTCCAGCCGTACGCGAAAGTCGAAGCGTTCCTCGTCGTACAGATGGTTCACCACCTCAAGGATCGACCAGGTCTTAGCGCTCGGCTTGTAGCGCGCTTCGGCCTTGCTTACACCGGTGACCAGCGCCTTGATCCGCTTCGGATTCTCCATAAACTCGCGAAGCAGAAAGTCCATGTCCATCGTGCACCTCGTCGCAATGAATTACCATTAAGGATAATCCCATGGGCGTCAAGAAGATAGAGAAGCTGCTCATCGCCAACCGCGGCGAGATCGCCGTGCGCATCGCCCGCGCCTGCCGCGAGCTAGGCATCCACTCCGTGGCGGTGTACTCGCAGACGGACGCTGGCGCGCTGCACACCCGCGTAGCCGACGAAGCCTTCGAGATCGGCCCCGCCGAAGCAGCTCAGTCTTATCTCAACATCGAGCGCGTGCTGGCCGCGGCCAAGGCCAGCGGCGCGCAGGCTGTGCATCCAGGCTATGGGTTCCTGGCTGAGAACGCCGATTTTGCCGAGGCCGTTCAGGCTGCTGGGTTGATCTGGGTAGGTCCGCCGCCCGCGGCCATGCGCGCCATGGGCGATAAGGCCGGTGCCCGCGCCAGGATGATCGAAGCCGGTGTGCCGGTGCTGCCGGGCTACGAAGGCAAAGACGACGCCGCTTCTCTGCGCAAAGCAGCCGACAAGATCGGCTACCCTGTGCTGCTCAAGGCTGCTGGTGGCGGTGGCGGCATGGGCCAACGGGTGGTCAACAGAGCGGATGAACTCGGCGAAGCCATTGAATCTGCGCGCCGCGAAGCGCTGCACACGTTTGGTGACGAGCGCCTGATCGTAGAAAAATATTTGGCCGAAGCGCGCCACATAGAGGTGCAGGTGCTCGGCGACGAGCATGGCAACTTGCTGCATCTATTCGAACGCGAATGTTCACTGCAACGTCGTCGCCAGAAAGTCATTGAGGAAAGCCCCTCGCTGTTTTTGGATGATCGCCTACGCCACGAAATGTGCAAAGCCGCCGTGGCTGCGGCCAACTCTGTAGGCTATACGAACGCCGGCACAGTCGAGTTCCTCGTCGATCCGCACACCCGCCAGTTTTATTTCCTTGAGATGAATACCCGCGTCCAGGTCGAGCATCCCGTCACTGAGCTGGTAACCGGCGTCGACATTGTGCGGTGGCAGATCCGCATTGCGGCTGGCGAGAAGTTGACCTTGAAGCAAAACGATCTTCGCCAAAGAGGTCACGCTATTGAGGCGCGCGTGTACGCAGAAGACCCTGCTGCAAATTTTCTTCCGCAAGCTGGCAAAGTGCTGCGCCTGATTGCCCCCGCGGGCGATGTGCGCGTCGATGCTGGCGTGGAAGAGGGTGATGCGGTCAGTAGCTATTACGATCCAATGCTCGCTAAACTCATCGTCTACGGTCAAGACCGCACCGACGCTACGCAGAAGATGCAAGCGGCTCTTCGCGAGACTGCCTATCTGGGCGTGATCAACAACATCGATTTTCTACAGGATCTGCTTGCGCATCCTGCTGTGCAGCGCGGCGAATTCGACACGCGCTTCATTGAGCGCGAATTCGCAAATTGGCAACCGGTCGCGTTGCCGCCCGCGGCGCTGGCTGCAGCCGCGCTAGCGGAAGCAGGCCAGCTACCTGCAGAGCAATCTGAAGGCGCAGATCCGCATTCGCCATGGGCATCTGCCAGCGGCTTTCGCATGGGGGAACGATGAGCTTTACTTACGAACACCGCGGCAAAACACAAACCGTCGAACTTCAAGCGGCCGCTGGTAGCTACACCGTGTTGGTTGACGGCACTCCGGTCGACCTCCCTATAGGCGCGACTGTGGCCAAGAATGGCCGCGATATCTACGTTCACTATGATGGCCGCAGTTATGTGCTGAAACGCGTGGCGGGCCAGGCGGGTGCCGCCGGGTCTGGCGGCGGTAGCGGCACCCTGCGCGCGCCTATGCCCGGCCAAGTCCGCCAGGTGCTGGTGACCGAGGGCCAGCAGGTTGCCGCTGGCGAGACCCTGGTGATCCTTGAAGCGATGAAGATGGAGATGCGTATTCAAGCGCCGCAGGCCGCCAAAGTGGCGCGGGTCGCCGTTTCGCAGGGACAGAGCGTGGAACGCGAACAAACGCTTGTAGAATTGGAAAGCAATGACGGGTAAGTATTACGACGAGCTCGAAGTGGGCCAGCACATCAGCCACGGCCGAGCACGTACCATCACCGAGATGGACAATGTGATGTTCTGCGGCCTTACCCAGAACACGCAGCCGCTGCACCTAGACGAGGTCTTCGCCCAGCAGGCTGGCTTCCGCGGCCGCCTGGTCAACGGCATCTTCACCCTCGGGTTGGCGGTCGGCCTCACTGTGCCGGATCTCACCGAAGGCACCATCGTAGCTAATCTCGGCTACGAGAAAGTGGCACATCCCGCGCCCGTCTATGCCGGCGATACCTTATACATCGAGACCGAAGTGCTAAACAAGCGTCCGTCCGAAAGCAAGAAAGATCGCGGCATCGTCCAGTTGCGCCACATTGGGCGAAACCAGCGCGGCGAAACCGTCGTCGAAGTAGAGCGCAGCGTCATGTTCCTGATGCGCCCGGAGCAGGGCTGATGCGCACACGACGCACGTTGCTCTACGTGCCAGGTAGCGATTGGCACAAGGTGCAGAAGGCTGCTGGCTTGGGCGCCGATAGCGTGTGCATCGATCTCGAGGACGGCGTCGCTTTGAACGCAAAGACCGAAGCTCGCGCTAACGTGCAGCGCGCTTTGCAAGAATTAGACTTCGGTACCAGCGAGCGCCTCGTGCGCATCAACGCTGTCGGCAGCGGGCTTGAGCAAGACGATCTGCAAGCCGCGCTCGGCGGCAGACCCGACGGCATCGTCATCCCCAAAGCTGCAGACGCCGCTCAAGTGCGGTCCGTCAGCACGGCCATCACCTTCTTCGAACGCCAGCATGCCCTGCCCGAGGACGGCATCCGCCTGATCGCCCAGATCGAAAGCGCGATCGGCTTGGTCAACCTCAAAGAAATCGCCTCCGCCGACCCGCGGCTCGACGCGCTCATCTTCGGCTCCGAAGATTTCGCCAGCGACGTCGGCGCGCAGCGCACCCCGGGCGGTGAAGAAATCTTCTTCGCGCGCAGTTCCGTCGCAGTCCACGCGGCCGCCTTCGGACTACAAGCCATCGACATGCTCTGGATCGATTACACGGACACCGCCGGCCTTGAACGCGTTGCCCGCGAAGGGGCGCGTCTCGGCTACAGCGGCATGCAGATCGTGCACCCCGCGCAGATCGAGCCGGTGCGCAGAGCCTTCACCCCCACCGCCGAAGAGGTCACCTGGGCGCAGCGTGTCGCCTCTGCGTACGAAGAGAACCTGCGTGCTGGTCGCGGTGCCTTCGGCCTCGATGGCAAGATGATCGACATGCCTGTCGTCAAAGCCGCGCAGCGCGTACTAGCCCGCACCGGAAAATAGATAACAAAAAAGAGGCTGGCATTCGCCAGCCTCTTTGATTCTCGTTAGCTTAGCGCTTGGCTTTCGCCTTCGCAGCCTTTGGCTTGCGCAGCTCAATGACCTTGCGAACGCCCCAGCCGATCAGCAGCAACGGCAGCGCGATCAACAACAGCACCGGGATCACGTACAAGAAGAACCACACCAGCGCCTCGGCGATGCCTTGCAGCGCTTTCACCAACGCTTCGATCGCATCCTTGGCAGCGCCACTAATATCCCACGGACCGACAGTGATGGGCTGCACGCTCTCGTTGGCGATCAGCTCAACTGTGATCGAAGACATGGCCGCCGATTCTTCGTAGTACTGGATCTGGCCAACCAACACTTCGATCTGCTCGGTGATGTAGTTCAGCTGGTTGAACGCCGCCAGCACATCCTCGGTGTCCGTGGCGTCTTCCATGATCCCACGCAGCATGGTCTCGGCGTCGCGCAAGTTGCGCAGGCGAGACTGCAAGTCGGTGTACTCAGCGGTCACATCCTGGCCGGACCGATTGTCCGTGCGCACCTCGATGGACGCGGAGCGAATATCCTCCAGCGCATCGTCAAAGGACGCGCTCGGCACGCGGATCGTGATGTACGCGCTCAGCGAGGAGCTGTCGTAGCCGTAGTCGTTGTCATAGATGTTGGAGGAGACCACGAAGCCGCCCAGGCGATCGGCCAGTGCGGTGATCGCATCCAGGCTCGCTTCCGGCGAATCGACCACCAGCGTCAGGCTGGCGGTCTTGATCACTACCCGCGTCTCTGCCTGTGGCAGCGCCGCGTCGTTGGGCGCGAAGTCGTCCGCGCCGCCGCTCGCAGCCATATCCATCTCGGTTTGAGCATCTCGCAGCGATGGCGCCATCGCCTCTTCGGCAACTACGCCTTCGGGGTAATAGCCCTTTTCGCCGTCGAAGCTCATCGGGGCGGCTGCGCCACACGCTGAAACAAGCAAGGCGACCAAACTAAGCAATACAACCAACGCTGAAATTCTCTTCCTCATGTTAGCTCCTTGCGCTATTAGACCTAAGACGATGACTTCGCCTGAACGGTTCCCGACGAATACACTTCGCGCTCGTTGAATGCCATGATGTATGGAAAGATCTTGGCCGCCACTACCCAGTCTGCCCGCGACTTCCAGCGGTCGTCGTAGCGAACCTCGGCCATCTTGCCCGGGTCGCCAAGCATGGGGTTGCCCATGAAGGCGTGGCTGTTCGTTTGCTGCGGGATCAGCGAGAAGGTCTCCGACACCCCCAGGCCGAGGAACGCGTACAGGCGCTCCATGGTCGACCCGGGAGCCTGAGCCAGCTCGTCGTAGCCCACGCGCACATGCTGGATCTTAGGGTTGCGCAGCAGCTGCTTGACCGCCAGGTTGCGCAGGTACCATTTCCAGAACAGATACACGGAGCTCTTGATGCTATGCAGGTACAACCAGCGGCTCAAGTCGGCGTTGCCCAGCCGGGGCAAGTGCCCGTATTTGATCTCCGCCGCGGTCGAGTCGCGTTGCGACACTGTGAACCCGCGTACGTCCTTCATCAAGTGGATCACCTTCATGTCCACGTCCGGCAAGGTGGCCACGGTGCGCAGTTGCCCCAGATACTTGGAGGAGTCCACGATCATGGCTTCGGGGCCGTATAGGTTCTGGAACATATAGAAGAGGATCGCGTAGCGCTCCTGTAGCCCCGCCGCTGGCCTCGCCAGCAGAGCGTCGATCGTCGGGCTCCAGAACGCGCAGTTGCCCACCTTCTCGCCGCACGAGCAGCGCATCACGCGCTCACTGGCCAATTGCTCCGCGCTCATTTGCAATACAGTGTCGATCTCGCCCAGGCCGATCAGCTGGGGGTGCGCGCCCAGCATCAGGTTGATCAGCGTGGAACCAGAATGAGAGAGCGAGGCAACGAAGACGAGCTTTTGCTTCATGAAGCGGGGAGTCTACCAGCCGCTCGCCAGGCGGGCGATGTGCTTCTCCGGCAGCTTGTGGGCGCGCATGCGCGCCTGCACGTCGGGGATGTCGTAGTCCACCCGCTGGAAATGCCAGCTGTTGTCGGCGTCATCGTAGATTGCGAACGCCGCCCGCGGGTCGCGATCGCGCGGCTGGCCGACGGAGCCGGGGTTGGCGATCGCGCGGGCTTGCAGCTCCACGCGCGTATCGGCCTCCGGGATCGCCAGGTCCACCGTGTGCTCGCGCTGAGTAAAGATCACCGGGGCGTGCGTGTGCCCTACGAAACATAGGTCGGTGTCGAACGCGCCGAAGTTCTCAGCCGCGGAATAAGTATCCAACAAGTATTCGAGAATAGGTTGGCGCGGGCTGGCATGCGCTAACGTGACGCCGCTCACCTCGAGCCGCGGCTGCAATGCCTGCAGGAACGCCAGCGAGTCTGCGGTCAGCGCGCTGCGCATCCACTCGATCGAGGCACGCGCGTCGACGTTGAAGCCTTCCAGCGCCAGCTTGCCGGTTGCGGCCGCGTCGTGGTTGCCCTGCAAGCAGGTCAGGTTCGGCAGCGCCTGCAGGCGCTCTATACATTCGTTGGGATCGGGGCCGTAACCAACCACGTCGCCCAGGCACCAGACTGCATCCACCGGGCCGGCGTGGCCAAGCACGCTATCCAGCGCATTCGCGTTCGCATGAATGTCGCTGATGATGAGCGCGCGCATATGATGTTCGGGATTATAGGCTGGCTTTCAAATTCTCGGGGCCGAACGCGCCCGGCAGCAGGTCCAGCACCGAGCCTTCCATCACTACTTCGCCGGCTTCGTTGGCGATTAGTACATGCGCGTCCAGCGAGAATTCCGCCAGCACCTGCCGGCACGATCCGCATGGGGAGCCGCCGTCGCGCGTCACCACCGCGATGCCAGCGAACTCGCGCTCGCCTTCAGACACGGCCTTGAACACCGCTACGCGCTCAGCACAGATCGTTGTGGGGTAGGCCGCGTTCTCGATATTCACGCCTAGGTACACCTTGCCAGACTTGGTGAGGAGCGCCGCGCCTACGTTGTACTTCGAATATGGCGTGTAGGCCTTGTTCTGCACTTTTTGCGCGGCTCGGACCAGTTCGTCACGTTGTTCTTTAGTCAGCATTGGCTTCCTCGGCATTCTCGGTTTGCTGCATCTGGGCGCGGATGCGGCGGATGCGCCTGCCCACGATCTGTTCGACGGTCAACAGCACGCCGCTCTCTTCCCATTTTTCGCCGACCTTCGGTACGCGCCCCATGCGGTTGAACAAGTATCCGCCCAGCGTATCCGCATCGTCGCTGGTCAGGTCGCTGCCCAGCACTTCGTTGAAGTCGTCGAGGTTGATCTTGCCATGGAACACGTACACGCCGTCGGAGACCTTTTGATACGAAAGCTCTTCGCCGTGGTCGTACTCGTCCTGGATCTCGCCCACGATCTCTTCCATCATGTCTTCCATGGTTACCAGGCCGGCCACACCGCCGTACTCGTCCACGATGATGGCGATGTGAATGCGCCCACCCTGCATCTCGGCCAGCAGGTCGTCCAGCTTCTTCGACTCAGGCACGAAGTTAGCCGGGCGCAATAGTTCCTTGAGGGTCATCTGCTTCGAATTGCCCCAGGCTTTCAATAGGTCTTTCGTGTACAGCAAGCCCACGACGTTGTCGATGCTCTCGTTGTACACCGGCACACGCGAATAACCGGATTCGAGGATGGCTTGCACGGCTTCGTCGATCGAAGTTTCGACCGGCAGTCCGAAGATGTCGATGCGCGGCACCATGATCTCGCGCACCAGCGTGTCGCCGAACTCGAAGATCGAGAAGATCATTTGGCGTTCGTCATGTTCCAGCACGCCTTCGCGCTGGCTGGCATCCACAAAGGAGCGCAGCTCGTCGTCGGTGATCGTCACCAGCTGCTGCGGGTCGGCCCCGTTACGATTCGAGAGCAGGGTCGGCAACGCCAGGATAGGGCGCATCAAGATCGAGACCAGGCGCGCCATCGGCGTCAGCCGCAGCGCCCAACCTTCGGGGTCGCGCAGCACGCGCCGCTCAACGAAGAATTCCAGCAGCCAGATCGCCAGGGCGATGCCCAGCAGCAACAGCGCTAGGTTCGTCAGCGGGATTACCGTCGACTCGAGCGGCACCAAGAGCGCCAACGCTAGGCCCGCGATCAGGAAGCGCAGCAGGGTCAGCACCAGGCGCAAGCTGTCGCGCAGGCTCGTGCGGCGCTTGAGCAAGTCCATCGCCTTTTCGGCGCGCGGTCCAACTTCTTCGGTCAGTGAGGCCAACCGCGAGTAGCGCGCATTCAAAATACCGGCGCGGGTGGCAGTGATTACAAGATCGACTAATAAAAGAACGACGAGCAGGGTGACGAGGGGACTAATCTGATTCCTCCAGTTTGCGGATGGCGCGGGCGGGGATGCCCACCACCACCGTGTGGGCAGGTACATCCTTGGTCACGACAGACCCAGCTCCCGTGCGCGCGCCCTTGCCAATGTGCAGCGGCGCCACCAGCATGGTGTCGCTGCCGATAAAGACGTTCTCTTCGATCACGGTTGGGTTCTTGTTCTCGCCGTCGTAGTTGGCTGTGATCGTGCCCGCGCCAATGTTGACGTTGGCGCCGATGGTCGCGTCGCCGATGTAAGAGAAATGGCCCATCTTTACACCGGCGGCCAGGGTCGAATTCTTGACCTCGCCGAAGTTGCCCATATGCACGTGGTCGCCCAGGTGCGCATCTTTGCGCAAATGCGCGAACGGCCCGATGTCCACGTGGTTCTCCATCACCGCGTGCTCAACCACCGCGGCTTCCACTTTGCAGGCGTTGCCCACGCGGCTGTTGCGGATCACAGTGTTCGGCCCGATCACGCAGTCTTCGCCAATGTGCGTATCGCCCAGCAGCATAGTATTGGGCAGCACTACGGTGTCTTGCCCCAGCGTCGCGGTTGCGTCGATGTAGGTGCTGTGCGGATCCATGATGGTGACGCCCGCCAGCATCCAGCGCCGGTTGGTGCGGCGGCGCAGCGCCGCTTCGGCCTCGGCCAAGTGCTCGCGGGTATTAATGCCGATCGACTCGTCAGCATCTACCAGCTCAACCGTGCCGATCTTCTTGCCAGCTTTAGCGGCCATAGCCAGCAGGTCGGTGAGATACAGCTCGCCCTTCTTTGCTGACGGTCTCAACTTCGCTAGCGCGGGCCAAAGCCACTTGGCGTTGAAGCAATACGCGCCCACGTTCAATTCATCGATCTGCAATTCTTTCGCAGTCGCTTCGGCTTCTTCAACGATCGCAACCACTTTGCCGGAGCGGCGCTTCACGCGGCCGAACCCGCGCGCTTCTTTTTGGCGCAGCACCAGCATGGAGAAAGCGCCTTTTGTCTTCTGCTGGGTTTCAAGAAGTTTCTGTAGGGTTTCGCCGGTCAGTAATGGCAGGTCGCCGCTGGAGACGACCACAAGGTCCGCTTTGCCTTCCAGTGCATCCTTGGTTTGCAGCACGGCATGGCCAGTGCCTAATTGCTCGGCTTGCTCAGAGAAAACAGCCTTATCGCCAACAGCCTTGCGCACTTGCTCCGAGCCATGGCCAACAACCACCACGGGATGCGGGTCGATGGTGTGGGCCGCCTCAAGACAATGCAAGATCATCTCGCGGCCGCCAAGCGGATGCAATAGCTTGGGCAGCTTGGACTTCATGCGGGTGCCTTTGCCGGCGGCGAGCAATACGACGCGTGTCTTCATGCGCTATCGCTCCCGGCCGAACAGGCGGCTGGAATTTAGTTGGGAATCAAACGAACGGGGAGGTAACGGTGGTTCTTCTGCGGCTTGATTCAGCATTTCAGGCTTTTGCCAAGTCGGGGCGCCTGGGCTCGAACCAGGATGCACGCATCCACAGTCCGGTCTGCTGCCATTGCATCACCCCCCAGCGGTCCTCTGCAAGGGAGGCAAGGCGAAAATTGTAACATGCGCGTTTTTGAGAGCTTACTTGCCGTCGGCTTATTTGCCGCTTGGTGCTAGGCCGATCTGCGCGGCCTGTTCGTAGGTCAATGAGCCGGCTCTAGGCAACGCCTGCAGCACGGTCTCCTTGGCCTTCCAATACTTGTCGGTCTGGCTGCGACTCATCGGCTTGGTTTCGGCGCGTTCCAGCAGCTTCTCCAGATGTGGGTCGGTATCGCCCAGGTCTTTGGACTTCGACGCAGCGGGCTCTTCAGGCTGTGTTGCTTTCTCAAGCGTGTTCAGTTCGGGCAACACGCGCGTGATCGCTTTTTGCACCGCTTCCGACAGCGCTGCACCGCGCGCTGCGTTCAGCGGCTTGGTCGCCACCAACAGCGCGTAACTTGGGCTCAGGCTGCTGAGGTGCAGGTGGTAATCCCTGCCACGGAAGGCAAGCAAGTCATCGGACGTCGACGAGTTCGTGAATGCCGCAATGCGCCCGGCCGCAAAGAACGCTGACATCAAATGCGGCATCAGCGTGGTTTCCAGTTCGGGGTCCGGCAAAGTGCCGGCCCGCGCCAGGATCTGGCCGCGCTCGCTGATCAACGCCACAGTCAGTGCCTGCAAATTGAAGCGCAGCTCGCTAAGCTGGTCGGCGATCACTTTTGCAGACTTGCTTGGTTTGGTCTCTTCGTCTTGCAGAATGCTCAACTCGGATGGCAAAAAGCTCTTAGCCAGGCCAAACAAACGCTCGATGCAATCCAGCAAGTCAGAAAGCTCGACGGGTTTAAAGAAAAATGCTTCCGCGCCGGAGCGCGCGATCTGGCGGCGCAGTTCCGGGTCGGGCACCCCGCTCACCAGGATCACTTTCGTATCCGGATTCTTGCGGCGGAAGCGAGCCATCAATTCCATGCCGGAGATGCCGGGCAACAGCACATCCGCCATCAGCAAGTCGAACGAGCCCTTGGCGAGCGCCTTCAACGCGGCTTCGGCGGAGGAAACCGCCGTGACCTCGAAGTCGGCGCCAAGGCTTTCGATTCCCGCGCGGAACATCTCCGCGCTCTCGGGCTGGTCTTCGACCAGCAGAATACGTCTGGCAGGCATGGCACCGCCAGTCTAGCAAAGCTAGGCGGGCTAGGTGGCTAATTTCCTATGTGGATTTGCAACCGCTTGACATCGCCGGCAACTCCGCCGCTTCGTTCGCCAGGTGTGTCATTAATAACCATGGCGAGGAACAGCGAAGCTGTGACGAAGCAATCCCCAATAATGCAGGAACTCCCATCCCTCAGGAGCGCGCGCGTTCTTATCATTACGAGGAGCCCAAGGTGTGTAGGGGCGCAGCATGCTGCGCCCCTTCCGTCATTGCAAGGAACCGACGCAACGTTCCAACCTTCAACCCCATCCCCAGCTTTCAATCAGGGACCTGCCAAACCTACAACCCCATCTGCGCATTTATCAAGCAACACGAACTTGTATCCACGCCGATTTGCCTGTGCCGCGACAATACACAACTACTACTTTATCAAGCCGCTCTAATAATCATGCTGATTCTGAAATTAGCTACGCTCCAAAACCACCCAAGGAGTACCGTGCTTTGGATTGGGATGCACGTGCAACGGCACTTGATATGCCCCTTGCAAGGTTTCCGTGGTCAGCACTTGCTCAGGCGTGCCTTGCGAGCGAATGCGGCCATCAACCAGCAGAGCCAGCCGGTCCGCATACAGTGAGGCCAGGTTGAGATCGTGCAGCGCCACCAACACCGCCAGGTTCTGTTCCTTGGCCATGCGGCGCACCAGACCGAGCAACGCCACCTGATGATGCAGGTCCAGGTGAGCGGTCGGCTCGTCGAGCAGCAAGATCGGGCAGGCTTGCGCCAAAGCGCGAGCCAGCAGCACCCGCTGCTGCTCGCCGCCGGAAAGTTCGCCGGCACGGCGATGCTGCAGCGCTTCGGTCTCGCTGTCGCGCAACGCACGCGCGATCTGGTCGAGATCGGCCTTGCCGAGCTTGCCGAGCCAATTCAGATGCGGTGTGCGTCCGAGCGCCACGCACTCGAACACCGTGAACGCGGGCGGCAGGTTGGCGCTCTGCGGAACCACCGCGATCAAGCGAGCACGCTCACCGTCGGTGAAGCTGCGCGCGTCTCGACCTTGAATATTTACATCGCCGGAGAGCGGTTTCAACACGCCGCTCAACGCACGGATCAGGCTGGACTTGCCGGACCCATTCGGCCCGATGAGCGCCAGCACTTGGCCGGGCTCGATCTGCAAACTGACGTCGTGCAATACCTGCCGGTCGTCGTATGCAACATTGAGCGAATTGATCGACAGCATGGCTACCAGTACATCTGCGCTTTAGCGCGGCGCAGCAGCCACAAAAAGAACGGCACTCCCGCGAGAGCGGTGAGGATGCCAACCCGGCCGACTTCGGCGGCGAACAAGGTCCGCCCCAGCCGGTCTGCGCTCAGCTCCGCGCTCGCCCCAGCCAGCACCCCCAGCGGTATCAGGCGTCGGTGGTCGCTGCCCCACACCAGCCGCAAAGCGTGCGGCACGATCAGGCCGATGAAGCCGATCATGCCGGAGAAAGCCACCGCCGCCGCAGCCGTCAGCGACGCGGCTGCGATCAATACGATCTTGACCCGCTCGACAGAAATGCCGAGTTGCTGGGCTTGCTCTTCGCCAAGTTGCAGCACGTTGAGCTGGTGGCCGGAGAAAAGCAGAATGCCAGGTCCGATGGCGTCGTACGGCAAGACGGCATGCTGGGGTTGCCAGCCATTAAGCGCCGCGCCGCCCAGTAACCACGCGATCGCCCGGCGTAGCTCGGATTGCGAATACAACATCAGGAACGAACTCACCGCGGTCGCGAACGAACTCACCGCGACGCCGGCGAGCAGCAGCGTGGTTACCGGCACCGTCTTGCCGATGCGCGCGATCGCATACACGATCGCAACGGCCAGCAGAGCGCCGATGAAAGCGGCCGCGGGAATTGTGTAGAAGCCGAGCAAGGTCTTGGGCCATTCTTGCGCCATCACAAACACCGCGCCGAGCCCCGCTCCAGAGGCCACGCCGATTAGATAAGGGTCGGCGAGCGGATTGCGGAATAGACCTTGATACGCGGTTCCGCTCCCGGCTAGCGCTGCTCCGGTGATCGCTACCAACAGCGCGTGGGGCAGGCGGATGTCGTACACGATCGTGGCCGCCGTATCCGAAAGCGGCGTGCCAAAGATCGCGCCGATTAGGTCGCCGGGCGCAATGAACACCGCGCCCACGCCGACGCTAAGCAACAGCGCCACCGCAACCAGCACAAGGTTGAGGATGAACGGGTGCCGAGTGAGCGCGCTGGTTTTCATAAGAAGCAGGGGAGGCGTACGCCTCCCCTGCGATGGAACTTAGTTGAACAGGTCCGGGTGCAAGATGCGGGCGATCTGTTCCAGCGCATCCACCAAACGAGGGCCGGGGCGGCTGATCAGATTGTCGTCGAACGCGAACACCTGGCCGGTTTGCACGGCCAGCAGGCCGTCCCAACCGGCGCGGGCAGCCACGTTCTCCGGCGTGACGCCGTAGTTCGAGTCGCCGAGCAGGATCACGTCGGGGTTCTCGACTAAGAGCTGCTCGATGCTGAACTGCGCGAATGCGCCGCTCAGCGAAGCCGCAGCGTTCACACCGCCAGCGCGGTTGATGATCAGGTCGATGAACGTACCTGCGCCGGAAGTCCACGGGGCAGCCGGGTCGCTGGCATCGAGTTCGTAGAACACGCTGGGGCGGTCGGTGACACCAGCAACGGCGGCGTCCACTTCAGCGACGCGTTCTTGCAGATCGACTGACAGCGCCGCAGCTTCATCCTCGTGGCCGGTGATTTGGCCAAGGATAGCGAGGTTCGCGTACAGACCCTCGAAATCAGTGGGGTTGGCGAGCCAATAGACCTGCACACCGGGCTGCTCAAGTTGAGCAACCTGCTCGGCGGGCGTGATCTCAGCAGCTAGCACCAAGTCGGGTTCGAGGCTGATGATCAATTCGGTGTTGAGCTCGACAAAGACATCGCCGATGTCGGTCACGGCCTGCGCTTCAGCGGGGTAATCCGAGAATGGGTCGCGGCCGACGACCTGCGATCCCGCGCCAATGGCGAACAGGATCTCGGTGTTGGAGGCGGCGAGTGAGACGATGCGTTCGGCCGGCGCCTCGAGGGTGATCGTGCGACCCAGCCCATCCGTCAGGGTGAGCGGGAAAACGGTCTCTGCAACGACCGGTGGGGTAGCAGTAGCCTCCGTAACATTGACTTGGGCATCAGGCAACGCGGTGGCCGCAGGCGCACCGCAAGCAACGACAAGGGTGAGGACAAGACTTGCGAGTAAAAGATGTTTGAGCTTCATGGTTCTCCTAAAGTGTGCAAATTAAACAAAAAACCCTGCCTTCTGAGCAGGGGAGTAGCGAGCGGGAATTTCGTTTCCGGCTGGCTGCCACCTCCCTTTCCACGAGGATGTGCGCGAAAGCATTCGGGCCGGCGACCTGGCTTACCGCTCAAGGCGGATCACAGTTGCGGGACAGCGCCGGATTCTCACCGGCTTCGCAGTACGCTGCTCGATGAAGCCGAGCAGCCACCCGGATGCGATTTTTAAGGTCTGGCGATTCTATAGGCTGCAGAAGGGAAAGTCAAGACAGGTGTTGACATTCGATTGCGCGTATGTCAGAATTCACGTTCTGAATGCTCAAGATGAAAGAACGTGAGTACCGCCTCCTGGAGGCCATTTCCGCAGATGAGAGCGCTACCCAGGCAAGCCTGGCCTCCCACTTGGGTATGGCGGTGGGCAGCGTCAACTGGTACATCAAACGCCTGATCGGCCGCGGCTATCTCAAGGCCACGCGCATGGACCGCACCCGTCTGCGCTACAACCTGACTGGCGAGGGCATGACGGCCTTCACCCGCAACGCGATGCAGTACGTCAAAGGCTCTCTTGAGGTCTACCGAGGATTGCGCAACCAGGCCCAAGAAGTGGTTCAGCACATGCGCCAACTTGGGATCAAAGATGTATACCTAGTTGGGAACGGCGACATCATTGACATCATGCGCCTGACCTGCATTGAAGCCGGCATCGCGCTAAATGAGAAGCCTAGTCAATGGTCGATCAAGGTCAACGGTCGAAGATTTGAGCTAAAGGAAAGCAAGTAGGCGATATGGAAGAACAGCAACGTTGGGATGTTTACAACCAATTCTCCCTGTGGGGAGATATTGATCGCTATACCAAGATGCTCGCGCGCTACGAGCTCTTCAAGCTCATCGCAGACAAACCCGGTGACATCGTTGAAGGGGGAGTGTTGAAAGGCTCCGGCTTGTTGTACTGGGCCAAGCTCATTGAGATCTTCAATCCACAATCGCGTCGCAAAGTAGTGGGTTTCGACACCTTTGAGGGTTACCCCGAGGATGGCGCTCGCGCCCACGATCAATCGACCGCCAAGGAATTCAAGCAGATCCAGATACGGGATGGCGCCGACGTTGCCATGGAAACGATCATGGACGTGGCCCGCAAGCAGGGGTTGGACCATCGCATCGAGCTAGTCAAAGGTAAAGCTCAAGACACATTGCCAACGTATGTAAAAAAGAACCCCGGGTTCCGAGCCGCTTTGTTGAACCTCGACTTCGTGCTGTACGAACCCACGATGGCAGCCCTACAAAGCTTGTTCCCGGTGCTGGTTCCGGGTGGCATCGTCGCGTTGGATGAGTACGCGGTCGTGGGAGCAGGCGAGTCTGAAGCGGTGGACGACTTCATTGCTGGCAAAAACGTGAAGATGCTGGCCTTCCCCTGGGCAAAAAGCCCCACCGCGTACTTTATAAAAGAAGGTACCGGTGTCTAGCTTCAAGATCGCAGAGCGGAGCGTGGGCGCCGGTCACCCAGCCTTGATCATTGGCGAGGTAGCACAGGCGCACGATGGCAGCCTAGGTATTGCTCGCGCGTTCATCGACGCGATCGCGGATGCAGGCGCGGACGCGGTCAAGTTTCAGACGCACATCGCCGACGCAGAAAGCACCTCCGAAGAAAAATTCCGAGTCGCTTTCAGCAAACAGGATGCTACGCGCTACGACTATTGGAAGCGCATGGAATTCACCGAGGAGCAGTGGGCTGGGCTTGCGGAGCATGCGCGCCAGCGCAATCTGATCTTCTTGAGCTCGCCATTCTCGGTGCAGGCGGTCGAATTGCTGGAGCGCGTGGGCGTGCCTGCGTGGAAGATCGCATCTGGAGAGGCGGCCAACGATCCGGTGATCGAGCGTATGCTAGCCACGCAGAAGCCAATGTTGCTATCCGCAGGCATGAGCCCGTGGTCAGAGCTGGATCGGATCGTCAATAAGATCAAAGGCAAAACACCGCTAGCCGTCTTTCAATGCACGACGGCGTACCCTTGCCCGCCTGAGGAGCTTGGTCTCAACTTGATCTCGGAAATGCGCGAACGCTACCAGGTGCCAGTTGGTCTCTCAGACCATTCGGGCAAGGTCTATGCGGGTCTGGCCGCTGTCACCCTCGGCGCAAATCTCGTCGAAGTGCACGTGACGATGAGCCGCGAGATGTTTGGGCCGGACGTGCCGGCTTCGCTGACCCCTGCCCAATTGGGAGAATTGGCCGAAGGAGGGCGGTTCATTGAAAAAGCGTTGGGCTCGCCAGTCAATAAGGACCTTGCGGTCGAGAGTCGCAAAGAACTGCGAGCACTATTCTTTCACAGCGTGGTCGCCAACCAGGATCTACTGGCCGGCACCGTGTTAGAAGCGAAACACCTGACCACAAAGAAACCAGGCACCGGCATTCCAGCGGAAAAATTGAGCGAACTCCTGGGCAGGAAACTTTCGAAGTCTATTAAGCGCGATCAGCTACTTAAGGAAGAGGACTTGGCCGATGCGTAAAGTTGCTTTGGTAGTGACCGCGCGTCCAAGCTACGCACGCGTCAAGACCGCGCTGCGCGCTATTCAGCAGCACGATGATCTTGAGCTGCAGCTCGTTGTGGCTGCCTCCGCATTGCTGGATCGCTACGGCAGCATCGTGCAGTACATCGAGAATGATGGTTTCAAGATCGCAGCGCGCGTGTTCATTGTGCTTGAAGGCGAGAATCTGATCACCTCAGCCAAGTCGACAGGCTTGGGGATCATGGAGTTGGCCACCATCTTCGATAACCTGCAGCCCGATATTGCTGTCACCGTGGCCGACCGGTACGAAACCCTGGCCACGGCCGTGGCAGCGTCGTATATGAACATCCCCGTGGCCCATGTGCAGGGTGGCGAGGTCACTGGCTCGATCGACGAGAAGGTACGTCACGCGGTGACTAAGCTCTCAAATCTGCACTTTGCCTCCACAAAAGGCGCCGCGGAGCGCTTGATTCGCATGGGCGAGGATCCGAAAACCGTGTTTGTAACCGGCTGTCCCTCCATTGATCTTGCTGCAGCTGTGAAAGATGGGCCAGATGTACGGTTCGATCCATTTGAAAAATACGGCGGGGTCGGTACGAATTCAGACCTATCTGATGGCTACGTCGTTGTGATGCAGCACCCAGTGACAACGCAATCTAAAGAAGCACGTGCCCAGATCAACGAAACGCTGGAAGCTGTTGAGGCGCTGGATATGCCCACCTTGTGGTTTTGGCCAAACGTGGACGCCGGCACGGATGGTATTTCGCGCGGCATCCGTATCTTTCGCGAGAAAGGCCGCGGCAAGAAGTTCCATTACTTCAAGAACATGGAACCTGAGGACTTTCTGCGCTTGATCTACAAGAGCAAGGCATTAATCGGCAATTCCAGCGTTGGCATTCGCGAGAGTTCGTTCCTAGGCGTTCCGGTGGTCAATATCGGTGACCGACAATCGGGCCGTGAGCGTGGTGGCAACGTGATCGATGTGCCATGCAAGGCGGCTGAGATCGAGCAGGCGGCGCGCAAACAACTGGCCCACGGCCAATATAAAAGCGAGCATATCTACGGCGATGGAAAAGCAGGCGCACGCATCGCGGACCTGCTTGCCAGCAGCGACCTGCGCGTGGAAAAACAGATCGCATACTGATGAGTGACAAGATGAGCGAACGCAAGGACCGAATTCAGGCACTTGGCTATGACTATGCTGCTCAGCCTAAAGAGCATGCGGACCGCTGCAATTTGTGTGGCGGCACCTACTTTGTGCAGATCAGCGACGAGGACCGCTATGGCTACCATATCGGCGCGTTCGCCTGCGCTCGCTGCGGCTTAGTGTTCATCGATCCACGCATGACCGCTGCGGCGTACAACGACTTCTATGCGCGCACCTATCGCCCGCTGGTGAGCGCCTACCACGGCCGCCTGATCGATGCAAAGAGCATTCAGAAAGAACAAGATGAGTACGCTGTTGACCGGGCTGACTTCGTTTCTCGCTTCTTGCCTGCAAAAAACGCCGGAACCTTTTTGGATATTGGCGGCTCCACAGGCGTTGTGGCGCGCCGTTTCGTTGAACGCTTTGGCTACACAGGCATCGTGCTGGATCCCTCTGAAGATGAATTGCGCGAAGCCCAGAAACACGGACTGGAAACTGTGCAAGGTTTCTTTGAAACTGCGGATTTTGGTGATCAGAAATTCGACTTGGTGCTTTTGTGCCAAACCATTGATCATCTCCTGGATATCGGGTTGACGCTAGAGAAGGTGCGTTCCTGCATAAAGCCGGATGCCTTCTTTTTTGTCGACATTGTGGATTTCCGAGCCGCCTATCTACGCCATTGGCGCGTCGCGGAGGCCTTGAAGATCGATCATCCGTATTACCTGACGCAAGAATCCGCTGAAGCCTTCCTGCGCCGCAGCGGATTCGAGATCATGCGTAAAGGCTACGCACACGATCACCTGCATATCAGCTATTTGTGCAAACCCGCACTGCCGGAGCCAAAGTACCTGCCCGAGCAAAAACAAGCCGATGATCTGCTGCGCGAAATACGCTTCGTACAGAACGCGCCGAAAGGCAGCCTGGCGTGAATGTTCTAGGCATAGTTCCTGCTCGAGCCGGCTCTAAAGGCTTGCCGAACAAGAACCTGAACAAGCTGGCAGGGAAACCGCTGATCGCCTACGTTGCGGAAGCGGCGGCCGACTCTGGCGCGATCGACCGGCTGATCTTGAGCACAGATTCCGAAGCGATCGCTGAACTCGGTCGCGAGTTCGACATTGAAGTTCCTTTCATGCGCCCTGCAGAATTGGCGACCGATGAAGCCACGATGCTTTCGGTGATCCAGCACGCTGTCGCCGCCATGGAAGGTGCAGGCTGGACCCCAGACATTATCGTGCTGCTGCAGGCAACCTCTCCACTGCGTAGAGCCTCGCGGATCGCTGAGGCGGTCGGGTTGTTGAAGGAAGGCGCGTGTGATTCGGTAACAAGCGTAGTCAAGATCCCTGAGCTGTTCGCTCCGGACAAAGCGATGCAGGTTACGGACGGCTATTTGAAATTCTGGGCTTCTGATGGCGGCGAGATCACTCGCAGGCAGCAAGTTCGAGATGCCTACGCACGCGAAGGCACCATTTATGCCTGTCTGCGCGATGTTCTTGTGGAGCAAGGGACTCTGTACGGTGAGCGGTGCATTCCTTTGATCGTGGATGCTGATGAAGCATTGAGCATCGACACCATTGAAGACTGGCGCAAGGCTGAAGAAATTCTGAGCTCGAGAGTTCATTGACAAATGCAATCTAGAATCCGCAGACGAGAAGAGCACAAGACGGAACTTGCTCCTGATGAAGGCATTCGCTTTTATCGGATGGTGCGGCAGTTCCTAAGGCCTTATACCGGAACGTTGATCCTGCTGCTGATCACCTATGCAGGTTTCACGGTCCTTACCGCGTTGCAGCCGCTGGTGCTTGCGCCAATGTTGGATATTGCCCTGGCTGCCGGGTCCAATGTGCAACTTCCGGCTGTCGACCCCAGCCTAGCCTCAATGGACCTCAATAATCTCGGCCAGTTCATGCTGAGCTGGCTTGGATTAGGATCCGCAACCCCTTGGGAATCAGTGCTGCGATTGGGGTTCGCATTCTTTGCGATCTCTGTCGGGATCGCAGTACTAGGATTTGTCAACTACATGCTCGCGCTCAAGATAAAGATCGGCGCAGGGCGTGACATTCAAGTGCAGCTCTTCAATCATCTGTTTACGCTCTCTCTGGATTTCTTCAATCAAGAGCGCATTGGTGAGATCATCGCTCGCCTGGACCAGGACACGCGAAACGCGATCTCCGGCTTGGAGCTTTCGCTTCGTAACCTGATCGTTTCTCCTTTGCTGATCTTGTATTTCGGATATTTGATGTTCAAGACCAACGCAACCCTCACGCTGTTCGTGCTGGCTGCGGGAGTGATGCACTACATTCTTACGCAGTTGATCCGCAAACCGCTGCGCCAGCGCATGTTCGATCAGTTCAACGTAGCGGCGGAAGTGACCGCCTACTTGCAGGAGAGACTTGGGGCTGCCCGCGTTGTGAAGACCTTTGTTGCCGAAGCATTTGAGGCATTGCGTTTGCGCCGCCTGGTCGATGAAGTCATGCGGGTGAACACTCGCTATGGTTTTTACAAGAATGTGGATGAGCCCCTTACACAGATCATCAATGCAGTCATCAACGTGGGTATCCTCTTGTTCTCGGCGAGCGAGCTTTTTGCCGGGCGGCTAACTGCGACCGGCTTCTTCCTTTACTTGTTTGTTGGTCGTTCTGTGCTTGGCCCGTTGACCACGCTCACCCAGTCCTACAACTCGATCCAGTCGACCTTGGCTGCGGGCGTTCGTGTCCGAGAGCTGTTCGATGTCAGCCCCGGCGTTGTTTCCGGCAGCGTTCTGGCCAAGCAAATGAATGCGGGACTGGTCTTGGAGGATGTGTCCTTCAGCTATCCGGGCACGCCGGTCCTTAAGAATGTTTCGGTGCAGATAAGCAAAGGAAAAACGACCGCGATCGTTGGACCTAGTGGCTCTGGAAAATCCACATTCACCGATCTGCTAGTGCGCTTCTACGATCCGCAATCGGGTCGAATAACTTTGGATGGCACAGACTTGCGGGAATTGGATCTGGACAGCTATCGCAGGCTGTTTGGTGTAGTTGCGCAGGAGAGCGTGCTATTCAACGCCACCATCGCCGAAAATATCGCCTATGCAAGACCTGAGACGACCCAGGCTGAGATCGAAGCGGCGGCGCGGGTTGCAAATGCCCACGACTTTATTCTCGAACTGCCTGAGGGATATAAAACCTACGTGGGAGACCGAGGAGTGCGTTTGTCAGGCGGCCAGCGCCAGCGCATCGCCATCGCGCGTGCGGTGGTGCGCAAGCCGGCCATCCTCATCCTGGATGAGGCAACAAGTTCGTTGGATACCGAATCTGAGAAGAAGGTCCAGCTTGCCGTCGACCAGGCTATTCAGTCCACCACGGCGGTTGTGATCGCCCACCGCCTGTCGACGGTCATTCGAGCCGATCAGATCATCGTGCTGGAGGCCGGGCATGTCGTAGATACTGGCCGCCACGATGAACTGATGGCACGCTGCGCTCTTTACAGGCATCTGGCGACGCTCCAGTTCGACACTGAATCAGAAAAAGCAAAGGTTGCGTAGCGATGCGCGAGTTCGTCAAAGACACGTTGTATCGATATCTAGGTTGGTTCCCGCCTAAACCACCAAGCAATCCGATCCTGGGCGAGCTGACACCCGAGATCGCCGAGAAGATCGAGAACCTGCGAACCGTGTGTCTTTTTCTGGGGCCGAATCGAAACCTGACGACACTTGCCGCGTCAGTGCTGGCTTTGCATCCAAACTGCCAGGTGATGAGCCACGGCGGGTTGCGCGTATTGCCCGAAGAGAAACTGAACTTTATGAACGGCTATAGCGAAGAGAAGTTTCGCGAGTTCTGCCATTTTCTTTGGGTCATGTCTCAGAATGGGGACAAAGGCTCGTTTGGCGGCTCGATCACCATCACCCATGCATTCCGGGACTATGAGACCTTGCACGCGACCTTTCGCCGTCGCTACGGACGTAGCCTGATGAAGCGCGACGTAAAGTCGTTGATTTGGAAAGAGGCCCACCGCACCGACGACTACGTTGCCGAGCACAACACTGACCTGGGCGCGATCATGAAGAAGAACGAGAAGCTGCGGTTCATTCTTCCAATACGCAACGTGGTCGATGTGACCTACTCGTTCTACAACCGCGAGCCATTCCGCAAGAATTTCTATAAAGATCAGATCGAGAACCCCGACGCCAGAAAAATACTGGACGATCTATTAGGGCGCATGCTGCGTACGGTGAATCTGCATCTGGAACATCCCGAACGCGTGCTGATCTTTTTTGAAAACGAAATCGGGCGCGACTTGTTTGTGCGACTGGCGAACTTCCTGCTGCTGCCTCAAGACGAGCGCTGGGTCCAAGACGCTCTGAAATGTTTTGTGGTGAGCCCGTCCAAGTACGAGCCCGATCCCGAGTTCATGGCGTATTACATTGAGCGAGTTAATGCCTTGTTTGCTCATGCGCCGGCGATACGAGACCAATTTTTGCAATATGCCAGCTAAACAGATCTCCCTAGTCGTCGGTACTCGCCCTAACTTTGTAAAGGCGGCGCCGCTGCTTACTGCCCTTGATCGGGATGGGAGTTTTTCTGTTCGTTTGGTCCACACAGGCCAGCATTTTGACGAGAAGATGTCCCAGATCTTTTTCGAGCAGTTGGAAATGCCGGAGCCGCACGCTTATCTGGGGGTGAAGGCAGACAGCCCGGCCGAATCGATCGCCAAAACGATGATCGCGCTTGAGGCCGAATTTAAGGCTTACCCGCCTTCGCTGGTCGTAGTGTTCGGGGACGTGAATTCGACTTTGGCGGCCGCTCTGGTGGCAAACAAAATGGATCTGACCCTGGCTCATGTCGAGGCCGGGCTGCGTAGTTTCGATCGAACCATGCCTGAAGAACACAATCGAATCCTCACAGACATGCTGGCTGATTTGCTGTTCACGCCGTCTGAGGATGCGAACGAGAATCTGAGCAGGGAGCGCGTGCCGGATGAGCGTATCCATCTTGTCGGCAATATCATGGTGGACAGCTTGATGCGCTTTCGCCCCGTGGTCGAAGAGATGCGCGCGTGGGAGCAGTTGGGTCTTGAGCGCCAGGGTTATGTTCTAGTCACTTTGCACCGTCCAGGGAACGTGGATGAGCCCGAACAGTTGAATCAGATCCTGACGGCACTTGAAGAGATCTCACAAGACTGGCCAGTTGTTTTCCCGGTGCACCCTAGAACCATGGCTGGCATGACCCCTGCTTATATTGAGGAGAAAGGCAAGAAGGGTCTTCGCCTTGTTGAGCCAATGGGCTATTTGGAATTTATGAGCATGGTCAACGGCGCCAAAGTTGTACTTACCGATTCGGGAGGCATTCAGGAAGAGACCACAGTGCTTGGCGTGCCGTGCCTCACTGTTCGCGAGAATACTGAGCGACCGATCACTATTTCGAAGGGGACCAATCGATTGGTGGGTACTTCTCGGGCTGCGATCCTTAGTGCATTCAAAGAGAGCATTTCCCACCCGGTCACAGCGGGCTCAGTCCCGGATCTGTGGGATGGCAAAACCGCCGAAAGGATCGTGGAGATCCTAAAGAAGCGGCTTACGGCCTAACATGCAGTTCAGCCCAGATCTCTCCCCAGCGGCATTCCAAGTGCGCAATAGTCAGCCCAGCCTCGGCCATCTCAGCAGCAAAAGACTCTACGGTGAACTCCGTTTCGTGAGTGTGGTCGAGACGCCATTCGATGCCGAGGTCTCGCTTGTAGCCAGCGCGCCAATCGCGTTCGAACAAGGGGACGCGGATCAGAAATCTGGAAGCCGATGTTCGATTTTGCAGGTCTTTCAGGAGCACGGGGCGGCTTTGCAAATGTTCCAGCACGTTAGACATCAGTATGGTGTCAAACGTGTGGGGGGGCGTCCAGTTGTAAACATCCCCATCGAGAAGCTCAAGATGAGGAAATTTCTTTCTGCCGTTGACCAAGGCCTCGGCGTCGATATCAATGCCGGTCAACCTGGCGCCTGTGCGGGCGACGATCTCCGCGGCCACTTCCCCCGTGCGGCAGCCAATATCCAGCACTTTTTCGCCCGAGCGAATTCGCTGCACAAAGAAGTCGTGATATTTGGTGATCCGATGCTTCGGGTGAACGCCACCCTCGGCGCGAATTGCGGATGCGCTTTGTAATGCGTATGCGTCGTTGTCGAGCTCGAACAGGAATTCCGCAGCATCTCTGGGAGGCAGGGATTCTGCTTTGCGGGCAAGGAGCTGGTTAATGAAGGCCTTCAGCTCCGGAGCGGGCATAGCAATGATGGAAGGCAAAAGCCTTTTGAGGAGAAATCGTCGTGCAGATCGAGGCGGTTTACCTGAACTCGTCATTTCTTGTGTAGCGAGTCTAGCATAAGGTCTATGCGCGTCTGTATCCCGATCGAATTCTTGCCGCAAGGAGGAGGCTTCTATTTCCTGCGCAGCTTTAGTGCGTACTTGCAGGCGAGGACCTGGGCAGTAAGCTCAGATGTGTCTGAGAAGAGCGACGTGCTATTTACCAATCATTGGATGACACCGAAATCATTGATCTTGAAGGCCATTCGCGCTAATCCCGATATTCGCATTGTTCAGCGCATTGATGGAGCTGCCCAGGATTATGGGCGGGATGCGGAGGCGGATGAGCGACAGGGCGCGGTCAATAAGTGGGCTGATCTCACGATCTTCCAAAGCGAGTATTGCAAATATGCAACGCGAAAGAAGTTCAACGTGATCCGGCAGGATGGCCCGGTTATTCATAATCCTGTTGATATAGAACTCTTCCGCCCGGCGGGAAACCACAACTCCGCAACAACCCGTGTCGCCAGTATTAGCTGGAGCACGAACAAGATGAAGGGCGCGGGAAAAATCTACGAAACTGCCAAGGCCAACCCGGAGGTTGATTTCTTGCTGTGCGGCAATTTTCCGGATGCGCCTGCGTTGCCCAACCTCAAGCTTTTGGGTGTATTGGGCCGGAGCGAACTAGCCGAAACGCTCGGCTCTTGCGATGTGCTGCTCACCTTCTCGCAAAATGAAGCTTGCCCAAATCATGTGCTGGAGGCATTAGCCTGCGGCCTGCCCGTGCTTTACGACGATAGCGGCGCAATGAAAGAGGTGATCGGCGATTGCGGCCTCCCCGTGACTGTGGATACCTTTCCTTCAGGCCTGGCTAAGATAATGTCAGACCGCAAACGATTGTCGTCAATGGCGCGACAGCGCGCCCTGGATTCTTTTCACCCCGACAAGATATTTGGGCGATACATGGCGGAAATTCAGAATAGCGTAGTCCAGGCACCGCGTGTGCGCCTACTGAGAGCGTGGGCAGGTTTGCTGGCAGGCGCGAGGATATGAGAGTCTTTCAAAAGGTGAAACGAGCATTGGCTCGTTACGCAGAGCAAAGCTTGGTAAAGGACCGCCTTGTTCTGGTTTCGGACGGTGCGGGTTGGATCTTTGACGAAGTGACGACTGCCCTGGCCGAGAACCTGCCTGCCCAAGCGGAGGCATTTGTTTCTAAGCGCAGCGAATGGAAACTGGCTCGCGATTCCGTCCTCCATTTTGTGGAACGCAGTTGGGCTTGGGAAGACAAGGTCTTGGACGCAGCCCATCCAAGCAATAAGCTCATCGCCCTTTGGTGGCACGGCAAGACGGATTCGAAGGACGAGATCATTCTGGGAGGATTGAAGCGCATTAAGCAATATCAAGAGCGCTTTGCTTTGATCCAAGTGCCTACCTCGATCGCGAGAGACACCATGCTCGAGATCGGCATCCCGAAAGAGAAGATCGTCCTTTTGCCTGAAGGCTTGAGTTGCAAAGATTTTGAACGAGACCCTGATGGCCAACGAAGGTTCAGGGTTCGCAGCGAATGGGGAATCCCCCAAAATGCATTTGTGATCGGCAACTTTCAGAAGGATGGCAATGGCTGGGGCTCCGGAGACGAGCCGAAGCTGATCAAAGGCCCCGACACGTTGGCAGATATGCTGATCGAGCTGAATCGCCAACGCCCTGTGTTTGCTTTTATTCCTGGCCCGGCGCGCGGCTATTTGGCTCAGCGATTGACCGACGCAGGCGTGCCCTTTAGCAACCCGGGGTTCGTCACTGACGGCGAGAAATTCAGAGCCAGCTATCATGCATTGGATGTCTACGTTTCGCCCTCGAGGGATGAGGGTGGGCCGGCCGGCATCATGGAGGCCATGGCCAGCGGAATTCCCGCGGTCTCAACGCGTTCCGGTATGCCAGTGGACTACATCGAACACGGAGTTAACGGCTTCCTGGCGGACGTGGAGGACCACAAGGGGTTGGCGGCAGCCTGCCTGCTGCTGCTGGAGGACATGAGCCTGGCTAAGGAAATTGCCGATCGCGGTTACCGGACCATACAAAATTACGATTGGTCTGTCTTAGCGCCGCAATATTACGAGAGACTCTATAAACCTTTGGGTGTCCAATGAACCTGACGTTGTTTTTTACTGAAGGCGTGGCGTTGCATACCTGGCACCAGAACGGCATGTTGGCACGCGAGTTGGCTCTGTACAAAAAACTAAAGAGCCAAGGCGTTTCTGTAAGGTTCGTAACCTATGGAAACAGAAGCGACCATCGCCTAAGCAAAGAACTGAATGGGATCGAACTCTTCACCAATGATTTCAATCTGCCGCTTGAGTGGTACCAGCGCAAGCTGGAATGGTGGCCGCCAGCCGGAGATGTTTTCAAAAGCAACCAGGTGGCAGGAGCGGACATCGCTTTGGCAGCTGCGCGCCGTAGAAAGGCAAAGTTCGTGGCGCGGTGCGGCTACCTGCTCTCTGAATTTCAAGAGCGCAAATATGGGGAAGCCTCAGCTGAGGCGCTTGCTGCCAGGGAGCTTGAGAAGCGGGTCTTCGGCGAGGCAGATAAGGCAGTAGTTACCACCCAGGCAATGGCAGACTACGTTGGTGAAAAATATGGAGTTGACGCTAAATCTATTCAGGTGATCCCTAACTACGTTGAGACGGATCGCTTCAGGCCCAACGAGGAAAAGAGACCGACGAGTTTCCGGGTCGGCTTTGTTGGACGGTTGGATGTGCAGAAGAACGTGTTTGCACTTTTGGATGCGGTGCGTGACCTTGACCTCGAACTACATTTGGCGGGCTACGGGCCTCAGCGTGCTCAACTTGAGGAGAAAGCACAGGGCGCTAAGGCAAAGGTGTTTTTCCATGGCAGCATCCCTAATGCCGATCTGCCGGGCTTTTTAGCGAGCTGCGATATGTTCGTGCTCCCGTCTTTGTATGAGGGACACCCGAAGGCGCTCATCGAAGCAATGGCAACGGGTCTAGCGGTGGTTGGGACACGAGTGCCCGGGGTGGAGAATCTACTGCTGGATGGAGAAACCGGCCTTCTGTGCGAGCCGGATGTCGAAGGCCTGCGGGAAGCTATAAGCAAGCTGATGTCGGATGCTGCACTTCGTCAAAAACTAGGCCGCGCAGCACGAGAGTTTGTTGAACGGAACTTTAGCCTTGATCGCGTACTAGAGCTTGAAACCAAGATGCTGAGCAGCTTAAATGCCTAAGGTCAGCGTTTTACTGCCAGTGCGCGACGGTGAAGCATATATTCGGGACGCTCTCGATAGCATGCTTGCGCAAACATTCAGAGACATCGAAATCGTAGTAATGGACGATGGCTCGCAAGACAACACTGTGCAGATACTTGAAACATACCGAGACTCTCGAGTGCGCATCTTCAGGAACGCGCAGCCCCTGGGTCTGTCAAAGAACCTGAATCTTGGGATCTCGCGGGTCACAGGTGAATTCGTTGCCCGAATGGATCACGATGACATCAGCCTTCCACGGCGCCTCGAGAAGCAAGTAGCGCAACTTGAGGCGAACCCGGGCATAGATCTCGTGGGAACCTGGGCGCGCACAAAGGGACTGGCATCGGAACAGTTCTGGTTCTATCCCACTAGTCACGACGAAATTTGCAGCGAGATGTTGTTTAACTCGCCGTTGGTGCACAGCGCGGTTATGTGGCGGAGCGCAAAGTTCAGCCAAGTTGGTCTCCGGTACGCCGAGGATGTGGAGCGCGCTCAAGACTACGAACTCTGGGCGCGTGCCGCCGCGGCTGGCGTAACCTTTGCCAATCTTCCGCAGGTCTTGTTGTTGTACCGTATCCATGAGCAGCAGGTCGGGAGTCAATTCGGTTTGCAACAGGGGATGGTGGCTGATCGTGTGCGCAAAGGTCAGGTTGAAAAACTGGGCATTCAACCCAGTGAAGCTGAACTAGAGACCCACTTAGATGCCGCTCGTTGGATGTTTCCGAAGAATCTCGGAGGCCTTCGATTCTTGGAAGTTTGGCTGCTAAAGCTAAAACGAGCGAATGTAGAAACCAAGGCTTATGAAGCTAAAGCATTGGCGAAAACTCTGGAAAACCGTTGGTGGGCCGCCTGCCGCTCGAACGTGCGCCTAGGGAACGAAGTGTGGAATCTCTATCGCAAGTCCCCTCTGGCGGACTCCTATCGACCGATCGGGGATAAAGCTGTTTTCTTCACAAAGGCGCAGATCTACGCGCGTATTGGACGCGGGTCTACCTCATGAAGATAGCAATTGTTGCCTACTCAGCTCCGCCATACAGTGCTGGTGGCGTGGCAAGCGCGCACTTCAATCTGTGCCAGCTTCTCGGGAGACAGGGCGCCGAGGCAAAGCTGTTTACCTTCGGGGACATTGGTCGCCAGGATAGCGACTTCATTGTTCGCCGAGGCACACCTCGATCCCTGGCTACGTTGATTTCCAAGATCAACTCGGTCTTTTTTGCAGTTCTTCAACCAGGTACGGCTGCTTATCAAGTGGCCGACATCCTTAAGTCTGCTGTCGGTGCTTGGCGAGCGAATAGGGCAATCCAATGCTTCGCGCCAGATGCAATCATCCTCTCAGACCACGGTGCCCCCGGCTTGTTTATTGACAAGCCGAGAAATTCAAAAATGGTCTTAGTGTCGCATCATAATCCTGCCCGATTTCTTGAACGACCTGAGCTGACCAATCCGTCCCGCTTGGATGTTCGCGTTGCAGTTTGGCTAGAGAACAAAGTGCTCAAAAAGGTTGATGGCGTTGTTTGTCCATCCAACTACATGAAAGAATATTTTCAGCGGACGTATCAATTCTCTGGACCTGTGGTTGTCATCCCCAACGTGCTGGATCCTGAGTTCTTAAGCTCGATCAAGCCGCTAGACCTTCAGGTGCTGGCTGGTTTGGAAACTGAGGCGAGCCCGATTATTTATATGCCCTCCGCCGGTAGCAAGCTGAAGGGGGGCGTGTATCTCGCTGAGATCATTAAGCAAATATGCCTGGGCACGGAAAAGGAAGTAGGCTTTTATATACCTGGCAACGTAGAGCAGTCGCTCATGAGTGTATTAGCCAGCCTACCTAAAAATGCACGCGTCAACCTAGCTGGTCCACTAAGCTATGAGGAGAATATAGCCAATTTGAAGGCATGCTCTTTCGGGATCTCCCCGTCGCTCATGGAAAACTACAGCATGGCTCTGGTCGAAGCTGCGTATTGCGGTGTTCCCATGCTTGTATTTGACACAGGAGGGAACACTGACATCGTTGTCCATGGTGAAAACGGATATGTCTTCGCTGAGGGTGATGTAACGGCGATGTCGTCAAAGGCGGTCGAACTCCTAGATGCTGAAGGCCTGCAGTCTCTGCGTGATAGAACTCGCGAACATACTCAGAAAAATTTGAACTTCGGCAAGGCCGCTAAGGCATTTGTCGAGCTTATCGAAAGCTTATGACGCGCATTTCATTCGGAATCATAGCCCTGAATGCGATGCCGCTTCTTGAGTACAACTTGCGGGCGCTGTACCCAGTGGCTCACGAGATCGTTGTGGCTGAGGGTGCCGTGCGTTCCGCCAATTCGCTTGCCAGCGAAGAGGGCCATTCGGTCGACGGTACCCTGGAGATGCTGCGAGAATTTCAAAGCAAGCACGACCCGGAACGAAAGCTGAGAATACTTTCGGCCGCAGAGGAAGGGTATTCGGATGGCTTTTGGCCCGAAAAGACAGAAATGTCGCGGGCGTACACAAAGCATGTGAGCGGTGACTGGTTGTGGCAGGTGGATAGCGACGAGTTCTATTTGGAAGAAGACCTTGTCGCCATTGCCAAGCAGCTTGAGGAAGATGAAATTGACACAGTATCGTTCCCGTATATCGAGTTTTTTGGTGGATTCGGGAGCACGATAAATGGAGTGTGGCACAAATATCACCAACCGCTGTGCCACAGGGTGTTCCGGTGGGGGCCGGGGTACGAGTATGTTTCTCATCGCCCCCCAACCGTGCTCGACGATGAAAAGCGAGACCTGCGAAGCAAAAAATGGCTTGCAAAGCCTAAAAACGACGGCAAGCCCGTCGTCATGTATCACTATTCGTATGTTTTCCCAAAGCAGGCTGAGCAAAAGGTTGGGTACTACTCAAGCGTTGACTGGACGACGGCCTTTCGAGAAAACCAGCGCTGGTATCAAGAGAGCTATTTGAATTTGAGGCGCCCAATGTTTCTGGGAGAAAAAGGCTGGCCCCATTTACAGTGGTTAGAACCCTTCAAAGGCAGGCAACCAAGAACAATACGCGAGCTGATCGCGGATCTTGCTGCCGGGCGAGCACCCGAGCGTTTACGCCAACCTGATGACATACGCCGCTTATTGGATTCCCCTCTGTATGCGATACAGCGCTTTCTGGCGCGCGGCGGCCTAGCTATCTATTGGCCGTTTCGCTCTCTGTGGAAAAAGATTCGAGCGAGCCTATTCGGTGGAAGGCGTGCCTAAGGTAAACTTCGCACTCGACTATGCGTCCCGCGAGTACTAAGGTTTCCATCGTCCTACCGACATACAACGAGCGAGAAAACATCGCCGGCTTGATCGCGGGTTTGTATGAAACCATCCCAAGTCCGCTGCAAGTGATCATTGTGGATGATGCTTCTCCGGATGGGACCGCTGACGTCGTTGCCGGACTGAAGCATCCAGATCTTCAGCTGATCAGGCGCAAGTCTCGAGGTCTAGCAGCGGCCTTTCACCGCGGAATTTTGGAGGCCGACGGTGACATTATTGGCTGGATGGATGCCGACGCCACAATGCCTCCCGCCGTAATGCGCCAACTGATCGACCAGCTGGATGAGTTTCACATTGCCATAGGGTCGCGATACGTCGAGGGCGGAAGCGACAACCGGCACCCTCTGCGAACATGGGCGAGCCATGCGATCAATTGGCTTGCCAGAACTGTGCTTGGCGGCAACATTGGGGACTACGATAGCGGGTTTATCGCTATCCGCCGGGAAGTGTTTGACCATGTGACCCTGATCCCCTTTGGTTATGGGGATTACTTCATTGAGTTCTTGTACGATGCGCACAGGGCCGGCCTAAAGATCAAGGAAGTTGGTTATTCCTTCCGCGATCGCAGCGTAGGCATTTCAAAGTCGGCTCCGTCTCTGCTCAGCTTTCTAGTCACTGGGTTCCGATACGTTCTGCGTATCTTTAGCTTAAGGATGCGTTTCATTACTGGGCGCGATTGATGCTAAGCGAACGTTTGAAGAAAGCCTTCTCCGCGCTGCTAAATGAGGCAAGGGGGAATTATGCGCTGATCGTCCTGTTTGGATTTTTGGCGCATGGGCTGTTGCTATTAAATGACGGTGTTTACTGGGATGGTTGGCTCATCTATGCAGGAAAATTCCTGGATCGGTGGGATCTGATCGAAGGTATCTATGCGGATCGCGGGGGTCTGCCCATCTACACAGCGTTTCATTGGTTCCTTTACCAATCTCCCGCTTTTGTTTTTGGTTACAAGCTAGTTGCATTCCTGTTTATTGTCGGATCGGCATTGCTGATCTATGCGATCGCGTACAAGCTTGTCGATAACAGGCCTATTGCATTGTTTGTGTCGTTGATCGGTCTTACCTATCCGGCAAATCAGGCCATCGTCGAGTTGATCGTCATTCCCTATCTGCTCTCCTATTTCCTTTTCTGGCTCGGATGTCTTTTGACGTTGCAGGCGGCAGAGAGCAACGCTAAGCAGGGATCTCTTTGGCTGCATGCAGCGGCGACAATAAGTCTGATCCTAAGTTTCAGAATGTACTCGCTGCTAGTTTATTTTTATGGATTCTTAGGCCTCTTATTTGTCGTTTGGTGCTGGAAACAGAAGGGCAATCTCTTTCACAACGCCATTTCTTTTGCTCGCAAATATTTCCTCTATCTCCTTCTGCCGGTGTTATTTTGGTTCGGGAACGCGCTGCTGTTTCCGCCGAGTGGGCCTTATGTAAATTCAGACGCGTTTATTGTGGATCCAGTGGTTTTTAGACTTGCCGAAACATACTGGACCTACGGGGTCGTCGGACAACTAGCCGAGGCCATAAAGAATCTGGCGAACCCATTCGTGTTTCTTCTGGTGTCACTCAGTATTGTCCCCGTGGCGATGGCCACTCGGGGGAAAAAGCCAACCAGCAAGCAGAAAAACCTCAATTTGATCTGGCTCGTTTTGGGTGGTGTCGGTTTTTTTGTAGCGGGAATGCTTCCGTATATAGTAGTTGGACGAAGCGTTCAGTTGCATGGTTGGGCTACGCGGAATGCGGTGCTGATCGCTGTTCCCGTAGCGATGATCTTGGTTGGGTTGATTTTTCAGATATTCAAAGTCGCGCTGGCTAAAAATTGGGTTCGCGCTTCGATGATCACGCTTGCGTTGCTGACGTTGCTGTTTACTGCAGAGACGATCAAGTTCTACCTGGAATGGCAGCTGCGGGCAATAAAGGACTACTCTGTAATAGAGAACTTTAGGGCGGAAACAGAGCTAACCGATCGCAGCTCCGTGTTTCAGGTCTACGACAGCTTCCGAGTTGGCGGTGAACCTAAGTATCGACCTTACGAATATTTTGGTATGTTCGCATTGGCGAGCCCTGACAAAGATCGCATTGGCTTTGATGTCAATTTCTATGCTTATGAAGACTACTTTTTGACGGGCAATCTTGAACACGAGAAGCTGTATGATTTTTGGTTTCCAAGACTGGACAAAAATGGATGCCAAGCTGAAATGCGCATAGAGCCTGCGGGTCCCGAAATTGACGCCATGTACTTTCTCAGGTACTTCTATTATCGATATCTAAATCCGGCTGAGCTGGATATCTACTTGAAAACGCTAACCGATGTGCGATTTGCGCCGTTCGAGTCGCCCTACGCAACAAATTGTGCATTCTAGATGCGCGCCGTTGAATACAAGAAGCTTGACGCGGCCGAAACCGAGATGTGGTGGTTTCGCTCGCTGCATAAGTTTATATTTAAGCTGCTCCCTCCAGCGGAGGGGCCTCAGATCTTGGATATCGGATGCGGAACAGGCGGACTACTGAGCAAATTTGCTCAGGAAGGTTTTTCCCCAACCGGCGTCGATTATTCGGCTCATGGGCTCGAATATGCCAAGAAAAAAGTGCCAAATCTGGCGCGCGGTAGCGCAAACGCTCTGCCATTCGCGACCTTCTTTGATCGAGTGACCTGTGTAGACGTTCTCGAGGTTTCAACGATCGATCCGGACGCTTTGGTTCGAAACGCGATCCGTGTCTTAAAGCCAGGAGGCTTTGGAGTCTTTGTGATGGCGGCGCATCAGTGGTTGCTGAGCGAGCATGATCGGGCCGTGGATTCCGTTAGAAGGTATGACCGCAAGCAAATGACTGCCTTGTTCGCGCGGCACAATATTGAGATCATACGCTCCACGTATCTCTTCTTCTCTATGTTTCCGTTCCTTGCCCTAAGGAAGCTGCTTAACAAAACAGGAGCTCACGAAGAGCCCGAGTCCGATGTGAGCACTCCCCCTGGAGTTATCAATCAAATTCTTTACTTTGTATGCAGCATTGAAGCCCTTTTTCTGCCCTGGGTAAATTTGCCCATGGGTTCTTCGGTTGCAATCGTGGTTAGAAAGCGCGGCTAGCTATGTTTTTGGAAAAACTCGAGGCCACTCGACCCTATCAGCAACTTCGTTACTCGATGAATATAGGTTTGGTGAAATTCTTTTCCAAGCACGTTTTTGAGGGACGAACTGGATTGGATGTGGCCGAGGTGGCCTGTGGCAGCGGCGCGGCCTCGCATATGATCGCAAGCCACCCGGCGATCCGCATCAGCCTGGCTGGCGACATCAATATGCTGGACTTTCAGCAGGCACAACTCAAAGACTTCAAGGCCAAATTCGTGCTGATGGATCTGTTCAAACCGCCACTTAAACAAGCCTCAATGGATCTGGTATGGAACAGTTCTTCTGTCGAAGAGTTCGATCAGCCAGTTGAGGCCGTAAAGGGAATGGCGCAGCTTGCTAAGCGGGGTGGCTACGTCTTTGTTGGGGTGCCTAATAAATATGGCCCGGCGGGATGGCTAGGTTGGATGCCGAATAAGAAAGTGCGCGCCTGGCTTGGCAGAAACTACAGCCGCAAACAGCTTCGAAAGCTTCTTGAAGAATGCGGATTAAGTGTTGAGAAAGAAGTCACGTATCTCGGAACAACCTTTATCGGCGCACTAGGAAGAAAGCCTTTTTAAGGTATAACCTCTCGAAAGCAGGTACGTCGATGTCTTTAGAGATCGTTGAGTATGGCGGCACTAAATATGCCGAAATCATTTGGGCTGATGCCAAGGTTGAAAAAACAACCTTCTATTCCCCGGCAGAATCTTCGTTTCAGTTTGGCTTGTTAGCTCACGCGGCTGGATTCACCGAGCCTCCTCATTATCACAAGCCTGTTCCACGTACCATCCATGATCTGCAGCAAATGTTTGTGGTGCAACGCGGCGTTGTCGTGGTGGAGCTGTACAGCGACGAGGGCAAGCTGCTGCGTGAAATCGAGATGAAGGCCGGGGACGCGATCGTGCTTATTCATGGCGTGCACGCAATCCGAGTCATCGAAGATATGCAGTGCATTAGCGTCAAACAGGGACCCTATTTGGGTGAAGAACAAGACAAAGTCTTTGTGGATGTGAAAAAGTGATCCCAGTTTTTGAACCGGTAATCGCCGAAGATGAAATCGCCATGGTTGTGGATGCTTTGCGGAAGGGTGAAGTTTCCGGAACATTTGGCAAATACATCGAAGACTTTGAGAACGAGTTTGCAGCCTACTGCGGGTGCAAATATGGGATCGCGGTAAACAGTGGAACCTCAGCGCTTCATCTGGCAATCGCGGCTCTCGATCTTAAGGAAGGTGACGAAGTGCTGGTAAGCGCCAGTACCAACATTGCCACTGCCCTAGCTGCGATCCATAACTCCGCAGTTCCTATTCCGGTGGATTCTGAACCCGAAACCTGGAATCTCGATCTCGATTTGATCGAGGGGCTAATCACTCCGAAGACAAAGGCGATCATCCCGGTACATCTCTACGGCCACCCCGTCGACATGGATCGCTTGATGGAGATCGCCAACCGACACAACCTGATCGTTGTGGAGGATTGCGCCGAGTCTCATGGTGCCACGGTGCGCGGTCGCATGACCGGCGGCTTTGGCCACATGGCATGCTATAGCTTCTATGCGAACAAGATCATCACAACGGGCGAAGGTGGCATGGTGACCACCAACGACAAGGAATTTGCCGAGCGGATCAAGCTCTTGCGCAATTTGGCGTTCACCAAACCTCGCTTTCGACACGAATTGGCTGGGTTCAACTTTCGGATGCCCGGCTTCGTTGCAGCTCTAGGCTTAGCGCAATTCAGAAAGATCGATGCCATTGTCGAGCAAAAGCGCCGAATGGCACACACCTACAACGAAAAGCTCAGGGACGTGCCAGGCATTCAACTGCCCGCTGAGAAAGAATGGGCCAAGAATGTCTACTGGATGTACGGGATCGTGGTGAAGCCCGAGTTTGGTATTACCAGAGACAAGCTGGCCGAGGCGTTGAATGAGAGAGGGATCGAGACACGTACCTTCTTCTGCCCGATGAATCAGCAGCCTGTTCTACAGAAGGTAGAAGGGTTCCGTGAAGTGCCATGCCCGGTGGCCGATTCGCTTTGGGAGAATGGCCTGTACCTGCCATCCGCCTGGAACTTGGACGACGAGAAGATCGCATTTATTGCCGACGCGATCAAACAAGCCCCGAACTGGGAAAAGTAAATCATGGGTTCGTATCTCGGCAGGCACGCTGAGCTTTACGACCTTTTCTATAAAGATAAGCCTTACGCGCAAGAAGCCGCCTTTATTCACGCCCAAATCGAACGCCTGTCAGTTTTGAAGAGCAAACGGATTCTGGAGCTGGCCTGCGGCACAGGCCGGCATGCACTTGAGTTCGAGAAGCTTGGGTACGAGATCCTGGCTACGGACTACTCCGAAGATCTTTTAAATGTTGCCCGTCAAAAAGCCAGAGGGGTGAAGTCCACTGTTGAGTTCAGGCTTCAAGATATGCGCGAGTTGGATCTTGCCTCTGAATTCGACGTGGTTCTGTGTCTGTTTGATAGCATAGGGTACGTTCAAACGAACGCATCCATCTCCAAGGTGATTCAAGGTGTGCGTAACGCCCTAAAGCCAAACGGATTGTTCGTATTTGAGTTTTGGCATGCGGCAGCTATGTTGCGCCACTACGAATCCCGGCGGGAGCGAACCTGGGAAGTCCCGAATGGAGAAATACATCGGGTCTCTACAACAACGCTGGATGTGAGAAGGCAGTTGGCCGAAGTAACTTACGATATCTATGAGCGGGATTCCAACGGCAAAAAGGAACATTTGCGGGAATCTCAGGTCAATCGCTATTTCCTTGTCCAGGAAATGGCCGCATTGCTTGAAATGGGCGGACTCGAGCCGGTCGAATTCCTGACCGCCTATGACGAAGCCCCTATTGATGAAAACACCTGGCATATTCTTGGTGTGGCTCGGCGAAAATGAAGATCGCTGTTTATCTGGACGCGTATCGCCCCGAAGACGGGGGCGGCTTCACTATTCAGGAAGATATCTTTGGCGCCTTATGTGATCTTGAATCTGACCTGAAGCAAAATATTGCCGTTATTGCGTCCCCGCGGAGCGATATCAAGCAAGTCGCAATATCCTCTGGTTTGAATTGGATCGCTTACATCGGCGAGAGCTTTATGGATAAAGTTCTCGCCTTCGTTGTTAGGACATTTCCAAGCCTTCGCGGGAAGATCAGACACAGATCGAACTTTGAGCGCGTGGCTCGTGCAGCTGGCGTTGAATTTCTGTGGTTTCTCTCCCCGCGACCTATGGATGTTGATCTACCTTACATGGCTACGGTTTGGGACCTGCAGCACAGAAAGCAGCCCTGGTTTCCCGAGGTAAGCGAGCACTCGGAGTGGGAAACGCGCGAACGGAGATTAGAGCCTTTCTTGAGGCGCGCTGCTTACGTAGTCACAGGAACACAGGCTGGCAAGAACGAGGTTAGCGAATTCTTTCAGATCCCCGCCGCGCGTATTCGTTCGCTGGCACATCCGACTCCTCAGCACGCTCTTGAGGTTAGTGAGGCGTTGCCAGTGCCTGCCGGCCTAAAGCCTGGCTATCTGTTTTACCCGGCTCAATTTTGGGCGCACAAGAACCACGTGAATCTGCTGATGGCGTTGAAACAACTGCGGGAAAGGGGCATCGTTATTCCGCTTGTGCTTACCGGCGCAGATTTTGGAAATAAGAAGCATGTCGAGGGCACGATTGATATTTTGGGATTGCAAGACCAGGTAAAGATCCTGGGCTTTGTCGATAGAAAAACTCTCACGAGCTTGTATCAAAACGCACTCACCCTAACCTACGTGAGCTTTTTTGGCCCCGAAAACCTACCTCCTCTGGAGGCATTCGCACTGAACTGCCCAGTCATCGCCTCCCGCGTCGATGGAGCTGAGGAGCAATTTGCAGACGCAGCGATATTGGTGGACCCCGCAAGTGTTGACGAAATTGCCAGCGCTATTGAGAAGGTCTATAGCGATAAAACTATTCGAGAAGAGCTTGCTAAAAGAGGGAAGAAGCGAGCCAGCGAATGGACGTCAATCGATTTTGTGCGCCAGGCACTAAGTATTATTGAGGAGTTCGAGCCGATTCGAAGAACTTGGGAGTCATAGCTTCACTGTAGCGTGAGGCATAATCGCAAGATGACTGCGGCTCCAAGTCTTTCGGTCGTTACTTCCGTTTATCAGGGCGAAAAGTACCTGCCTGCTTTTTTCGACAACCTAACCAGCCAAACGATCTTTCCTGAAATTCAGTTGGTTTTGGTGCTCAATGAGCCTAACGCGCAGGAAAAAAGGCTTGCCAGCGATTTCCAAGCGCGCAACGTTGATAAAGTGCAAGTTCTGAACGTGAAACGGGAAAGCTTAGGCGCCTCCTGGAATCGCGGTTGGCAAGCGGCCAAGGCGCCTTGCATTGCCATTTGGAATATCGACGATAGGCGAGAGATCGACTCACTGCAAAGACAAATGACTTCCCTCGAGGAGAACCCTGGCTCTGTCCTTTGTTATGGCGACTACGTACGAGTAAATGAATACGGTAAAGAGCAAGGAACCCGGAGAAGCACTCCCAATTACAGCGCCCGGCATTTTGCGCGCTCCTTTGCTCAGGGTGGAGCGTTTTGGCTTCTTCGGAGAAACCTGCAAGACACAATCGGGCCGTTTGATGAACAATTTCGCGTCGGCGCGGATATGGACTTTTCCTTTCGTGTGGCAGCAAACGGCCTCACCATGAACCGCTGCGAAGGCATTTTGGGCTACTTTACCGACGCGTCGGAAGGGCTGAGTACTCGGGACGGCGCGCAACAGTCCGTTGTTGAGCGGACTGCGATCCAATTGCGGTATGGCGTTTATGACAAAGTGCGCCCAGAACTTGTGAATGCGGCCGGGCAATATCGTATAGGCAGCATTATGCACAACGGCTTGTGGGTCGATCTGGATAAGTTCCTTCCCGGGTACTCGAAGCGAGTGCAGAGCAAAAGCTATCTATGGAAGATCGGAACTCTGCGTGCTTGGGCTCGCAGCATTCTTAATCGCACTGGCCTGTTGCGCGTGGCACACCTCCTCCAAGAAAAGCTCCTTAAGCGCGAGATCTAAAGATGATCGTCCCGCTCGTCAGTGTAGTGATCCCGACCCGGAATCGAGCCGCTTACATCCTCGATGCTATCGAAAGCGTTTTCTCTCAAACCTACGCAAATCATGAAATTATTGTGGTTGACGACGGTTCCACAGACGCCACCAAAGAATTGCTAGCCCCACTTTTGAATGCAGGCAGGGTTAGGTATTTCTTTCAGGATGGGAAAGGCGTTTCTTCTGCGAGAAATCGTGGCGTGAAGGAAGCGAGAGGAGAATTGATAGCATTTCTTGATTCAGACGACCTCTTTCTTCCCACAAAGCTTGAAAAGCAGGTTGAGCTTTTAAGAGCCAATCCCGACTTTGCTTTTATTCATTGCAATTTCTCCAAATTCGATGACGCCGGTAATGAGCTTGGAGAGCGCGATACATCCAAATTTCAGGGGACCGTTTACCCCGAGTTGCTGCAAGAGTGGTCGATTCTTATGGCAATGCCCTGCATTTTGCTAAGAAAAGCTACGTTTGAGAATGCGGGTGGATTTGATAAGGAAATGACGTGGGCGGAAGACCTCGATCTTTGGCGCCGTCTGGCCAGGCTTGGCCCGGTGGGCACTGTCCCAGAGACTCTGGTGCGTGTGCGTGTTCACCCCGCCTCGGCCAGCTTCTCAAAACGCGGGTCGCTAAAGGGTTTTGAACGGTATCTGGAAAAGGCGTTTGCTGAAGATCCAGCTCTTGATATCGTCTTCAAACGCAGGGCGACTGCGGGAATGTACACCAAGCTGGCTCAAAATCTGCTTGGAGAAGGTGATACATCCGATATGCGACAGGTTCGTGAATACAGCATTCGCGCTTTGCGAGTGCGCGGCTTCCAGATCAATGCATTGGGGACTTGGCTCGCGTCGCTATTGCCTTCGGCGGTTCGCCGTGTGCTGGCGAGCGGGATAAGGCGCGTCAGATATCGGACGAGCGACGCGCCGATATAATCTTCGGCAGTTTGCCGAAGAATCTGATGCGCCAAAAGAAAAAGATCACCTTTCTTGGAACTCAAATGGAGATAGCGGGTGCGCAGCGTATGCTGCTCTCCCAGGCCACATGGTTCGCAAGCCGAGGCTATATGGTCGAAGCCCTGTTCATTTACGACAAGCAGGGCTTGCAAGAACAATGGGCATCCTCATATAGCTTCCCAGTTCTTTCGTTGGATGGCCGGACCCTTGGGAAACCATGGATCTCAAATCTTCTACAGATCATTCGGGCTGCACAAATTCTATTCAACAAGTTGAGATCGTCGGATGTCGTCATAACCTATACGCCCCATAGCAATCTCTTCGGATTGCCGGTCGCATGGTTAGCCGGCGTGCGTGAGCGAATAGGTACTCATCACGGACATATTGAGGGATCCACGCATGCTTTGGCGCGCCTGCATGGCTGGCTGACGAATTCATGGATATGCACAAAAATGGTGGCTGTTTCGAGTCAAGTCCGCGACTACGCCGTTCAGAAGGAAGGGGCCAGCATCCAGAAGCTGGTGGTAATCGAGAACGGAGTAGAACCTGTAGAACTAGCTATGTCCGACTTGGAGCGGACTGGCTTGCGGCGCGACCTGGGAATTGAGCCTGGTCAACTGTTGATTCTGACAGTCGGGAGATTGACTGAGCAAAAGGGGCACATTTTTTTGCTTGATGCAGCCGCTAAGCTTGTTTCAAAAAAACCCGAGTTTAAGTTGGTCTTTGCGGGTGACGGTCCAAAGCAGAGTACTCTAAAAGCGAAGGTAGATGAGTTGGGCCTCACGGAAACTGTGCTCTTCCTCGGCGTGCGTCACGATGTGCCCAGGCTTCTGGCTGTTGCAGATATATTTGTCCAGCCTTCGCTTTGGGAAGGTCTCTCGTTAGCCCTACTTGAGTCGCTGTTTGCAAAGCTCCCGGTCTTAGCAACGCGAGTTGAAGGAACGGTGGATGTAGTAGAGGACGGGATTACTGCCCTGCTAGTTCCTCCCGGTAACCCCGATTCCCTAGCCATTAGCTTGCGACGACTGATTACTGATCCCGATCTGCGCCGCAAACTCGCCGACGCTGGTTACCAGCGCGCGAAAAACAGCTATAGCATAGATGCCATGTGCGAAGCCTACCAACGATTGATCTCGGAAAACGTGAATGCCTAAGAAACAAACTCAAGCTTTGCTGAACTGGCAAACCCTCACCATGTTCGGACTGGGGTTGGCTGTTGTTTTTATTGCCGCCGCAGAGATCTTTTCGCTTGGGTGGGGCTCTGGTTCCTTTATCGGGAAGCTCTCAGTGAAGTGGGCTTTGACCTTGGCAACTTTGTATCTAACAGGTGGGCTAATACTGGCTACACTCTTCGTGGCTTTGTATCAGCCCAAACGCTGGACCTCAATAAACAAACAATTGATAGTGTTGCGCAATCGAATGTCGGAGTGGCGCTGGATTCCTTTTGCCCTCTCGATGCTCGCGTTGCCCTGGTTCGTTTTTTACTCCCCTTGGGGTGGTTTGTTTACTGGGTTGTTCTTCCGTTTGGTGTTGTTTGCCATCTTTGTTTTGTCAGGATCCTTCTTTCTGGGCAAGAAATCGGAATTAGCGAGCTGGAAGACGTTGCTGACTTCCGGGTTAGTTGCAGGAGTTCTGCTCGTCCTTGCTGAGTCGTTTGTGATGGTCACGGACTATCCTTTCGCTTTGCATTGGTCTGAGGGCAATCGCATCTGGGACTACTCCGTGATGTTTGGAGGCTCGCGCTACAACTATGGGGGTGCTGAGCCGTTATTTGCCTGGATCGATTCCGGGCGGCAGGCGCTGTGGGGTTTGCCCTTCTTGATCCCTGATATTCCGATCTGGGCTGTGCGTTTGTGGAGTGCGATTTTGGTCACCCTGCCGTACGCTCTTTTGGGTTGGGTCGCTTTTATTCCCACTAAGGGGAAGAAGGCGGAGTGGTTGTTTGCTGGGCTTTGGGTAATGATATTCCTCAACCAGGGGCCGATCTATACGCCGCTAGTGTTGGCGGCGATCCTTGTTGCCGTCGTTCGCCGTAAGCCGATCTGGCTTGCGATACCGCTGCTTTACTTGGCTGGTGATTACGCAGGATCGAGTCGTTTCAGCTGGAGGTTTGCTCCGGCTATTTGGGCCGTGATCCTGACGTTTGGTGACGCTGTGCTACTTTTTCGCAGTACGCGTGCGCAGGATTGGCTGCGTGCCTTCGCTCTCGGCCTTGCCGGAATTTGGACGAAAGGTCTGCCGTTGCTAATTGGAATAGCCGTCGGGCTTTTGCCTGTTGTGGCGGCTGCCGTTCCCGAAGCGGCGACAAATGGATCGCTGCAAAGCGTGGAGAACCTTCAAGGCTTGCAGGCAGTCTCAACCCAACACCCGTTTTTGTGGGAGCGACTGGTTCCGAACCCGATCTATCCGCCTGGGATCTTAATTGGCTTGGGGTTAGCAGTGCTTCCGCTTATCGGCTTGTTGATGTGGCTAGCAAAGGAGAATCACTGGAAGACTGATTTTTGGCAATGGCTGGCCACCGTGCTTGGATTAGGCGCAATGCTTGTTGTCGGAGTGATCGCGAGCGCCAAAGTTGGGGGTGGCACAGATCTCCACAACATGGATATGTTCTTGATCGGCCTGGTCTTTGTGGCGGCGCTCGCTTGGGAAGGATTTAGCAAGAACCTGAACAGAGTCTTTGCGGCTGGCGTTGCAAGGGCGGTACTTGCTGGATTAATTCTTATCCCCGCGTTCATGCCCATGGTGAAGGGAAAGCCATTGGACCTGCCAGGGCCAGAGCGCGCCACATTTGTGATGTCGAGAATCCAAGCATTTGTGGAGTGTGCAAGAGAGTACGGGGAAGTTCTCTTTATGGATCAACGCCAATTGATCACCTTTGGTCATGTCGGCGACTTGCCCCTTGTTGATGAATACGAGAAAAAGTACGTAATGGACAAAGCCCTGGCTGGAGATGAACAATACTTCTCTCAGTTCTACGAGGACCTTTCTGCCGGACGGTTTTCGTTGATCGTAAGCGAGCGCGAGGCAGTGCTTTACAAGGAAAACGACGTCGATTCGATCGGGGACAGCTTGATCGAAGAAAACAACGCTTGGGTCAACTGGGTTTCGATCCCGCTGCTTGGAAACTACGAATCTGTTGCGGATTATAAAGACGCTGCCATAGAGCTCTTTATGCCTATAGAGAGAAGCTTTGACTGCCCCTAAAGAAGCCAGCCGTTGGTTGCAAGCGCTTGTTCTTGTTTGGTGCTTGGCAGCGGTCGTTTCAACGCTGTTGGTATTTCTAACTCCCAGCGAGGGATCCAGCTCAATTTTCTTTGGGCTTTCGCTGAGCCGGTTGTGGTTTGTAGCTGCGTTGGCTGCGTTTGCGTTGGTCTTTGGGGCGGCATATTGGTTTGAACGAAACAGCCCTCGCAAATTAGCAAAATTGCGTCAGTCTCTACTTGACGCCGTTGCTCAACCCGTTGTCTATCTATCGAGTCTTTTCGTCGCGCTCGTCGCGGCAGTTTTTTCTTTTTACCTGTGTCTGCTCGCATTTAAATTCACAGATGCGCTAGTTGCCGCGAGGCTAATTCGTTTACTGCCTCTGATCCTGTGGTTTCTCATTGCAAGCATAGCCTGGCTTGTCGTGATCCCCAACGTTCGTGGGCGCGCAGGCAAAATACCATCGCCTATCTGGGCAATACGGCCAACAGTAGTAGGCCTTGTCTGTATTTTGGCTGTGCTGGCTTTCATTTACTTCACCGGCCTTGGTTTGTCCCCGGATCGCGCGGATTGGGACATGCCGGGCGTGCCGCTAATTGGTTTGCAAATCCTTGCTTCGGTGATCGTGGGCGCGGTTGTTTGTGGAACAGCTTTCCTGCTTCGCCGCCTGGGTTGGCGAATCTCGCGTGTCGATTTTGTAGTGATGGTTGGTTTATGGCTGGCCGCATTTCTGCTATGGAACGGCACGAATCTCAGCCCCACCTTCTTTTCTCCGGCCCCGCGTGCTCCCAACTTTGCTTACTACCCTCATTCGGATGCGGCCACTGTGGATATTGCGGCACAGCGGCTACTGACTGGCTACGGTTTTACTGCGGTAGCCGAGAAGCCCCTTTACAGTGCCTTTTTAGCCTTCCTGCATGCGGTGGCGGGGCAAGACTATTCCGCAGTGATCTCCGTTCAGATCGCGTTTTTGGCTTTGCTTCCTGCTGCGCTCTATTTACTGGGCGCGCAGTTACACCATCGCTTGTCGGCGGGCTTGCTGGCGATGATGGTGATCCTGCGCGAAGTGAACGCGATCAGCCTCTCTGGTCAGATCGACGTTTCGCACTCGAAATTGCTCATGACGGATATGCCGACCACCTTGCTTATGGTGGTGTTTGTTTTGTTGGTGCTGCAGTGGCTGCGTGCTGGACCCACAGCCTTGCACTTGTCTCTGTGGGTCGGCGGCTTGCTTGGGGCGATCATGCTGTTGCGCTCTCAGGTGATCGTCTTTCTGCCGTTCTTGCTAATAGCAGCGATTTGGTGGATGGGACCCAAGCTCCGTAGGCGCATGTTGCATGCCGGCCTGATTGTCGCCGGATTTTTGCTAATGACCGTTCCGTGGATGTTTAGAAATTATCAGTACACCGGAGTCTTTGGGTACTCGCAACCCCTTCAGGCAATGTATATGGCTCGTCAGTACAGCCTGACGCCTGAGCTGGCCGATCCGGGAATCGATATCGCCTCGGACTCAAGTTCAGTCTCGCTGGGTTTTTCTAAGGTGGTCGAGTTTTCACTCCAACATCCGGGCGAAGTTGCTCGTTTTGTCAGCGCCCACTTCTTTCACAACATCACCTCGTCCTTGCTTGTCTTGCCCATCCGGTTTGATCTGGCTGACAATCTCGTTGAGTTCTACAATCTGCTCCCTTATTGGCAAGGACTAGAAGGAAGATTGTGGAGCGAGTGTTGCGCGCTACAGTCACATATTGAGACGACCCCTTACTGGCAAGACTGGGCGGGAGAAATTCCAGAAGACCTTTGGCTACCCTTAATGGTAAATGTCGCACTGATCTCTCTTGGAGTGGCTGCCGTTTGGAAACGCTTCAGATGGTTAGCGCTTGTTCCTGTGGCTGTGTTCTTGATTTACAACTTCAGCACGGCCATAGCTCGAGTCTCGGGATGGCGTCTGATACTTCCAGTCGATTGGGTGGTGTTGCTGTTTTATGCGATCGGCTTAGGGCAGATGCTACTTTGGGCTTGGGGCTATCTATTCAAAAGGTCGTCCGGGCCGGCAAACGACTTGCCACGCACCCAAACCCTCGAGAGTTCTTCGCGCCGATTGGCGACAGTTGCACTCTCGATCCTTTTGGTCGGGATGGTATTGCCTGGTCTCGAGCTTTTAGTCCCCCGAGCCTACGAGGATCTGAGCGCTCCAATACAGGCCTGGGATCAAATTGATTTTGAAGGCGAAGCCCTCTCCTTGGACAGTTTCACTCTACAGAAAGGCGCCGTTGTGTATTACGGGAGAGCCCTCTATCCCCGCTACTACCCCGCCAATCAAGGTGAACCGGGGGGCAATTCTGCATTCCACGTTCAAGATTTCGCACGCACTGCTTTTTGGATAGTCGGCCCAACAGTTGACCGCGTTGCGTTGCCGCTAGACGCACCTACAGAATTTCCGAATGCGGTCGATGTAGTGGTCTTTGGCTGCCAGGCAGGCAACTTCGTGCGTGCTGCTGCAGTCGTGTTTCCCAATTCGGAGGCTCAAGATCTGGTCGCGTCGAGCCCTGATGCATTTTCTTGTACAGAATAAGTTGTAACGAGCGGTAGGTATAATCCTTGTTGGCGCCTCTACGGAGGCGCTATTGCTATGCGTGTCGCACTAATAAATCCCAACTTGATCGTGCAGAAGAACGACCCATTCACTACCGGGATTGTTTATATGCCTATCAGTCTTGCTTACTTGGCTGCATCCTTGCGCGCTGCTGGCCATGAAGTGAGTGTCGTAGACGCGTACGCATCGGCCCCACGTGCCTCCAGAAGTCAGGATCAATTCTCGGTCTTTGGACTAACAGAAGACGAGGTGCTCGCTCGCATCGTTGAGAGCACCGAAGTGATCTTTGTCTACGCAATCAATTTGACTAACCACTTGTCAACGATATCTATCGTACGCGCCGTGAAAGCGAACCGGCCGAGTGCAAAGCTGGTCGTGGTGGAGAACACACAAGCCGTCACTGCATACGCGCTGTCTGAGGTGGCGAGCGAGTTCTATGCAGCTGGCGCGGACTACGTATTGACCGGCGAGGCTGAAGGTAGAGCGCTCATGTTGCTGGATGCGCTGAAAGGCGCGCAAGACGAATCGCTTAGGACTGCAGATGGCATAGGGTCAAAGGATTTCTACAACCCACCCCTGCGTGTAATGACCCAAAAGGAGCTTGACGGATTGCCGTTTCCAGCTTGGGACCTCTTCCCGCTTGAGGGTTATTGGTCTTTGGGTTTCGCGCATGGTCCGCTATCGGCTAAACGTTACTTGCCTTTGCTCACCTCGCGCGGCTGCCCGTATCCATGTGGCTTCTGTGTAGTGCCCGCGACTAATAGCCAGAAATGGCGGGCTCGTTCGGCCAAGAGCGTTGTCGACGAGATCGAATTTCTCGTCAAGAATTTTCATGTATATGAATTCCATGTTGAGGATCTTGACCCAACGATATTGGATGGACGCGTTCGCGAGATATGCCAGGAAATTCTGAGCCGCAACCTCAAGATCACCTGGAAGCTTGTTGCCGGGACAAAAGTGGAGACGCTGCGCGATGAGGAAACGATCGAGCTGATGGCTGAAGCTGGCTGCCGGTACATCTCCATCTCGCCGGAGACTGGCTCGCCGCGCGTGCTCAAGCTGATGCGCAAACCATTCAATCTTGAACATGCTGTTCGCATCGTTAAGCAAATGAATAAGTCCGGTATCCGTTCGCAGGCTTGCTTTGTGCTCGGTTATCCTGGTGAAAATGACGAAGATAGAGTGATGACTCGTGCGCTTGTACACGACCTGACCAGGGTGGGTGTCGACGAGATCGCTCTTTTCATCGTAACCCCTGTGCCAGGGTCGGCGATACACAAGGAATTTTCTGGCTACAACTCATTGTCAGAACTCAATTTCAGCCCGACATGGCGCAAAGATTACCAATTGCTGAGCCGGTTCCGCTTGCGACTTTACGCATCATTCCTGTTTTGGAAACTGATCTACCATCCACTTAAGCTGACCCAGCAGCCGTTAAATTTCTTGAGTCGTCGTTTCCAGACCAAAATGGAAATGGTGCCTTATAGAGCGCTTGTACTCCGTTGGCTGTCGAAATGACGCAACAAAGACCTAGCTCCTACGGACAGCAACGGGGATTTGTGGGTCTCGAGAAGTTTGCTATAGGCAAACGCCTTGAGCGAGCAAAAAAACTGGTCGGCCAAGCGCAAGAGAAAGTGCAACAGCCTGAAGTTCTTGAACTTGGGTGCGGGTATTTTGGGCTGAATTTAGTCGAGTTAAGTCGGGAGTTTCCAAGCACACGATTTACAGGGGTCGATCTATCTGTTCACTCCGACCCACAAGGCTTCTCCTTGATAGAGTCCGATCTGTCATCTTGGTCGCCGGAAAAGGAGTACGACTGTGTGCTGTCACTGGCGGTCGCTGAACATCTGCTGGACCCCGCTGGGCACTTCGGATTGATCGCAAAGTCGTTGCGCAGCGGAGGACTGGCTGGTATAACGACACCAACCCCTCAGGCTGATATGGTCCTTTCTGCGTTTGCCAGGCTTGGAATCTTTGATCGCGATGAGATCGCGGATCACAAGCTCTATCTAACCGAGACTGGTTTGCGGAAAAGCGTTGCATCCGCCGGACTGTTACTGGAAGAATACACCTCCTTCTCACTGGGTTTCAATCAGTGGCTGCGAGTTCGTAAACCTTGAAACACGATGGCAAAGCCTAAACCTCCACTCCGTAAACAGCCGACCCTTGCGGTGGCGATTCCCTGTCACAACGAAGCCGCAACGATCGCCAAGGTTGTGAAGGATTTTAAGACGGCACTTCCAAAAGCCGAAATATACGTCTTTGACAATGCATCCTCAGACAATAGCAGCGCGCGAGCCCGCAAAGCTGGAGCTGTTGTTAGGAGCGTCCACGCCTTGGGGAAGGGAAACGTCCTGCGCGCTATTTTTGATGAGGTCAAGGAAGACGTCTTGGTCCTTGCGGATGGAGACGACACCTACCCTGCGAGTGAGGCCGCTAAGCTAATTGCGCCTATTCTGGCTGGCACAGCCGATATGGTGGTTGGCGAACGCCAAGCGGCAGATACCAACATGAAACGCGTGAATCAGTTTGGGAATCGATTGATCGTTGCCTATATCAATCGGCTTTTCGGAACAAAATTCCGCGACGTGCTTTCGGGATACCGCGCCTTCAATCGCCAATTTATTGAAAACGTGCCGGTCCTAACCACCGGATTCGAAGTGGAAACCGAGATCACATTGCAGGCTTTGGCGGAGGGGCTGAGGATCGTAGAGATTCCCATCGAGTATCGCAGCCGGCCTGAAGACAGCCATTCGAAGCTGCGTCCCTTTGCAGATGGCTATCGCATCACGTTGACGGCAGCGATCCTGCTACGTGATCACCGCCCTTTACGGCTGTTCGGGCTAGTCGCCTCCGGGTTCTGGTTCATTGCTTTGGTAGCCGGCGTACTGAGGTTAATGTCATTCTTTGGGCCAGGCGCTCTGCCCGACAGCATATTAGGCGGTATCGTCCTGCTGGCGATACCTACTGGGATGATTGCGTTAGGGATTGGATTTTCGCTGAACGCAATCAATACAAGATTCCAAGAAATCAAAACATTCATGCGGCGAAGTAAATAAGATGACCAATATTGAAAAATATCAACAGCTCCTAGAAACTGTTTCCTGCAATCTTTGTGGCGCGGATAGTTACGAAGTTGTGCATCCGCCACGCTATGAGTTGGCGAAGCCTGAAGAGATCGAGAAGACCTTCCGTTCATCAGGGGACGAAGTTTTACTGGATCAGCTGGTTAGATGCAAAAACTGCGGGTTGGAATACTTAAATCCCCGCCTGCGTTCAGATGTTGTCATTGAGGGATACAGCGGCGGCACAGACGAACTGTTCATTTCTCAGGCTGCTGGCCGCGAACGTACCTTTGCAAAGTCTCTAAAGCTCATCGAAAGATTCCGTCCAAGCCGCGGACGCCTGCTCGACGTAGGCACTGCAGGCGGCTCCTTCCTTGCGGTCGCACAGCGGGCTGGCTGGCAGGTTGATGGCTGCGAACCCAATCGCTGGATGTGCGACTGGGCTAACCAACACTATGGATTGGATGTCAAACCGGGAACAATCTTTGACATGAAACTACCCGCGGCCTCGTTTGACGTAGTGACTCTCTGGGATGTATTGGAGCATACGCCTGACCCTAAGGCGGTTCTGGCCGAATGCAGCCGAGTACTGAAGCCAAATGGCTTGCTGGTCGTCAACTACCCAGATATTGGTTCTTCGATCGCTCGCGCTATGGGCAGACGCTGGGTTTTCTTGCTGTCCGTACATCTCTATTACTTCACGTTGCCTACATTGACTAAAATGCTCTCCTTATTGGGGTTTGGGGTCGTCGAAAGTAAAAAGCATTGGCAGTCCCTCGAACTTGGATACATCTTGTTCCGTATGGAAGCGTACATTAAGCCGGTCGCGAAAGCGTTAGGTTGGTTAGTGAAGAAACTTGGTTTATCCCAGTTGCAGTTCCCATACTGGATGGGCCAAATGCTTGTCATAGCCGAAAAAAGCTGAAGACGTTATCATTTTGTAGAAATCCGGAGCGGCTAAGGCCGCTCTCTCTTTTATGGAGCTAGATTGGCTGATCAGCAAAAGATTGTGATCCTAGGCGCAGGCGTAGGCGGACTAGCGGCAGGCTACTTCCTGGCGCGCACTGGAAAATATAAAGTCACGGTCCTCGAAAAAGAAAACGTGATCGGAGGCTTGTGCGCCAGCTTTGAACGCAACGGTTTCGTCCTGGATTACGGCGCACATAAGCTTTACTCGGTCATCCCTGGCGTTCTCGAGGAAGTGACCACCCTGATGGGTGATCGCCTTCTGAAACTGCCCAAGAAGAACAGACTGTTCTTGAACGGACACCTGGTGGACTATCCACTTCAGTTGGGGAATCTGGCAAAGGTTCTTGGCCCCGTTCGATTTTTGCGATTGGGTTTCGGCTACGGCATTGAAGTGCTAAAGGGACTTTTGTCCCGCAAGCCTCCACGCTCGTACGAGGAATACATCATCAAGCGTTTTGGGAAGCCAACCTATGAGCTGGTGTTCGAGCCTCTGGCGGAAAAGGTTTGGGGCGATCCCGCTACATTGCACCCTGAAATGGCGCGGACGCGGGTTCCTGCTTCTGGCGGCATGGAGCTGATCCTGAAGCTCCTGGGGCTCAAAAAAGAATCTGCTGACACCAACGCGGAATTTTTCTACTACCCGCGGGTTGGGTTTGGCGATTGGCCGGAGGCGCTCGCTGAAGGCATCCGTGCTCACGGTGGAGAGGTGCTCACCGGCGTCAATATCCAAGCCTTGGGGATGAGCGACGGCCGAATTCAAAGCGTAAATGCTACACACGAAGGCAAGTCCCGTGAATTCAATAGTGACTATGTGGTCTCCTCGTTGCCGTTGCCTTTGATCGGCCACATGATCTTTGGCACGGGAGATCCCGAATTTAGCAAGGCCGCATCCGGACTTCAGTTTAGACACCTGATCTTGGTTTATGTGACTGTAAAGAAACCCATGATTCTGCAAGATCAGTGGATCTTTTTCCCGCAGCGTAATGTGGTCTTCAGCCGACTTTTTGAACAGAAGCAGATGAATCCTGAGCTAGGTCCAGCCGACCAAACTATGATCACCGCAGATTTCACAGCGGATGCTGGCAGTGAGCTGTGGAACGCCAGCGATGATGAGCTTGCCGCAAGAGTTATCGACGGATTGGTGGAGACTGGATTCATCCAGCGCGATCAGGCGTCCAGTCACTTTGTTGTCCGTAGGGCAAATTTCTACCCCCGTTACGACCTTGAGTACGCCCAGAAGATGAAACTGGTCAGTGACAAACTTCGCCAGATTCCGAACCTGCTCACTACTGGGCGCATTGGCATGTACAACTACAACAATTCCGACCATTGCGCAGATATGGGGCGCTTCATAGCCGATCGACTTTCGGCCGGCGACCAACCGCCAGTTATCTGCCGGGCGCTCGAGCGACGCGTGGCAGACTACAAGATCGTAGACTGATCTGCATGTCCGTCAAGTTCGCTCGCGCTGGCTTGCGGCTCGCTTTCCTGCTTTCAGCAGCGGCAACTCTGCTCTGCTTAGTCTTGCTTCTTAGTGTAAAAAGCGAGTCTGCAAGCGCGGTCTGGTTTGGATTCTCTGCAGGGAGACTTGCACTAGCAACTTTTCTCTCGGTTGGTTTATTTTGGCTAGGGTTCTTTACTCTAAAAGCCTGGGCCAGCCAAACTTGGCTGGCCAAAACTACAAAGGACGCCCAAAAAGCTGTTGGCGGCTCCTTCTTTTTAGTCTCTGCATTTGCCTTGCTTGGCATTTTCCTCGTCAGTTGGGTTTTATTCTTCATGCCAGCTACAAGGACTATTGAAGTTTTTGGACAGCTCGCACTCTACGTCGAGCAGCTTCGACCAATTCTTCTAAATCTAGTCCTGCTCGGTCTTATATGGCTGCCGCTCATCCTGTTCATGCGCTTAGGTTTTGATGCGAAAGCATTGCGAGCTAGGATCAAGTCCGTTCGTTTGGCCATATTGATTTTGGCTGGCCTCCTTTTTTTGATACTCGTCATTGCAGTAACTGGCATTGGTTTAGGCTTCGATGCAAGTGTTTGGAATGCGCCGGGAACGCCGCTATTAGGTGAGCAAGTCGTCGCTGCATTTTTGTTTGGCATGCTGTTGCTTCTGGCTCTCTTTTTCCTCGGTAGCAAGGGGGGTTCTCAGGGTTTTTGGAAGTGGCTTTCGCAGCACAGACTTAACTTCGCGCTAGGCGCATTGGTATGGCTGATAGCGGCACTTTTCTGGCTAGGTCAACCCGCGGAGCCAACCTACTACGATACAGCTCCCCAGGCGCCGAATTTTCAGCCCTATCCGCTGTCGGACGCGTTCAATCATGACGTGATTGCGAATAGCGTACTGGCAGGGGAGGGCTTCCATTTTGCAGGCCAGACCGCGATTCGCCGGCCAGCGTACGTGCTCTTCCTCGCGGGCTTAGAGGGTTTGCTCGGTGGAAATTACGACGCGGTGATCGCCGCGCAAGTGTTGGTGCTTGCTTTGCTTCCTGTGTTTCTGTTCCTTCTCGGCGCGAAATTCCATTCGAGGCTTGCCGGCCTTTTCTTGGCAGGGCTCATTATTCTGCGCGAAGCCAACTCGATCGCCTTGGGGCATGTGATCAACACCTCGCATGCAAAGCTGTTGATGGCGGATCTGCCCACGGCGTTGATGACCGCCGCATTAGCCATGGCTGCAATCGCTTGGCTTGGTCGATCTCCTAACGGAACAAAGTCGCTGCTTGTCGGTGGCTTGCTTGGCGCTTCGATCTTGCTTCGTTCCCAAAGCCTGACCTTGGTGCCGTTCTTCCTCTTGCTTGCTTTGCTGGCTTGGGGATGGAGATCAGCTTGGCGTCCCGTACTGCTATTCCTGCTCGGCGTTCTCCTTGTTGCTGGCCCCTGGATCATTCGCAATCGAGTGCAGATGGGGCAGTGGGCGATCGAGGACGCGGTTGTGTCGGGCTTCCTTGCGCATCGCTATAGCTTTACTCCTGGCACTTATGCGCTGCCATTTGAGACGGGAGAAACCGAGGGTGAATACTACGCCCGCCAGATGGCTTCGGTGCGCGAATTTGCCGCCGCGAATCCGCTTTATGTGGTGGGGTTTGTTTCAGATAACTACGTTCGCAACCAAACGTTGAACTTCCTTGCGCTGCCGCTGTCCTTTACGCTGCGAGACTTAGAGACGCATGTGCGCGAGCTGCCGTTTTGGCCGGGATGGGAAGGCGTCTTGCCACTCGAAAGCGCTCTGCCCCTATTGCTTGGCTTGGCACTGTTCTCATTGGGCGTCTCAGTCGCCTGGCAGAAAGCCGGCTGGCTTGGTCTGACGCCTCTGTTTATTAATCTAGGATTTACTGCAAACCTGGCGTTGGCGCGTGTGTCCGGCTGGCGATACAACCTCCCAATCGATTGGACCGTTCTGCTCTACTTTGCACTTGGAGTTGCCCAGATAGCTTTTTGGGCATTTGCACTGACGTCCAAGAACTCCAACGTTCGCAAGTTCACTCTCTTCTTGGAAGGCGAAGAAACAAGAGCAAGTAAAAAGAAAGTACCAAGCAATTGGCTGCCTGCTGCGATCGCGGTTCTCCTGGTGGCCGGACTATCATTTTCGATCATAGAAGCCTTTAGTCAGCCACGATATTCAAAGGTAGAGCTGGGCCGACTCGAAGAGATCCTTGCCGCGGCTGAGCTTGGCAATGGTGAAACGAACAAACAGGGTCTGCTGACGCTTTTTGAAGCCGACAGACTTGAAGCGATTGAAGGACGCGCGATACATCCCCGCTTCTTTGAAGCCGGAGATGGGCTAGATCGAGATTTCCTACTGGTTTCGCCGATGGATTTTTCGAGACTGACTTTCTATCTGGTTGGACCTGACCCGACAAGCGTAATCTTGCAAACGACTGCATCTGATATCCCGCTCGCCTCAGGAGCTGATGCTGTAGTCCTGCGTTGCACTGAGCAGCCAGAAGTTGCTGGTATCGCCGTTATCCGTCCCGGTACGTCACCCTTGCTATATATCTCGCCAGATCTATCTCGCGTTTGCCCTTAGCAATCACTATAATTTCGTGATGCCAACCCTTCGCCTTAATCGCGACCAGTTTTCCTTTTTAGTGGCGATTGCGTTCCTTGCGTTCTCCCTAGCCGGCGTGTCGAATCAGTTCGCCTCCGTATATGGGTGGTGGTCCTTTGTGGCCATACTGCTTGCGTCTTCGGCGCTCATCTGGTTTGCCTGGAGGGTACTGCAAAACGACAACCCGCCGCAATTTATTTTCTGGCTGGTGGCTGCTGCAATCGTTCTAAGACTTGCAATGGGAGCGATCTGGTTTTTGGCGCTGCCAGACAATGGATACGACACCGATATTCAAAACGCGGGCTACGTAATGCAAGACGCCTTCAACCGCGATCGAGCTGCGTGGGCTTTGGCGAGATCAGACCAACCACTGCTCTCCGCCTTTCAAGGCTATAGCTCCACGGATCAATATGGTGGGCTGCTATTTCTTAGCGCAACTGTTTATCGCTATCTTGGTGGGGAAGTTCACCAGCCCCTATTGATGATCGTAATCGCGGCTACTGTTTCCGGGCTAGCCGTTGCCTTCACTTGGGCATTCAGTAGACGATTGTGGGGCGACAAAATTGCCGGCGTGGCAGCCTGGGGCTTGGCTCTATATCCTGAGGCTGTATTACTGGGCTCGTCGCAAATGCGCGAGGCATTCATGGTGTGCCTCGTTCCACTCGCGATCTACGGCCTGCTTCGCTTTCGAGAGCAGAAAAATCTTGTACATGCTGGCCTGGCTCTGTTTCCAATATTGCTTTCGGTGCCGCTTAGCTTTGCCTTCACTCCCTCGCTTTTTCTTTTGCTTGGGCTTCTGTATTTTTCGCTAGATGGATGGAAGCTCTTCTCCTCGCGGGAAGCCAAAATTGGCTTCGTCTTGTTCGGTGCCTTAGCTCTGATCGGGCTTGTTGTTTTTGCAGCTCCGCTTGGGTCTTGGCTGGTCGATTCGGCCAGATGGCAAGCTTACGTCAGTGAGAATGCGTCGGGTTGGGTGGCCCGCGAGTTTGAGCGACTTCCTATCGGCGCGCAGGTTCCATTTTTGGTCGTGTACGGATTGCTGCGACCTTTGCTTCCGGCTGCCTTGGTAGACGCAGCCCCGACCATCTGGATGGCTATTGGTATCTGGCGTTCGCTTGGGTGGACCGTACTGCTTGCCCTTTTGGTCTACGCCACATATCTGACATTTCGAACTAAAGCGTGGAAAGCGCCGCTGGGAGCGTTGCTAGCTTCTGGCTGGGTTGTGAGCTTGGTTGCATCCTATAGAGGAGGCGGCGATCTGTGGGACAACCCCAGATATCGAAGCGCATTCGCGGCTGTGCAGATTGGTGTGGCAGCTTGGGCTTGGATGCAACAGCGTGAGCTTAAGGATCCATGGCTGCGAAGGGCGGTGTTTGCCAGCGTGTGCGTGACAGCATGGTTTGTGCCTTGGTACCTGCGGCGCCAGGTAGATTTTGATTGGCCAATCATCAATCTCGACCAGGTAGTTGGTCTGGGGCTGGTTAGTGCAGGCCTCTACGTGCTCTGGGATTGCTTGAACGAACTTTCTCATCGCAAGCTAAGCTGAATCTCGGGATTCGGCTCTGGCGCAGTTATAATTCAACCGCTGAATTTTGGATGGAACAGAACATCGACACCGCCCGCGACCTGCTCTTACTAGAGCAGATCGAAAACGACCCAGACCTTACTCAGGCTTCTATGGCATCCCAGCTTGGCGTAGCCGTCGGCACGGTTAATTGGCACCTCAAGCGACTCGTGGCTAAAGGTTACGTAAAGGTGAAGCGCGCCCAGCGGCGCAAGCTTCGCTACATCATCACCACACAAGGAATCAGTCGCCGGGCGCGGCTCACGGTCAACTACATCGAGCATTCGATGCAGCTCTATCGAAAGACGCGTTCGCGGGTGCAGACGTTGCTGGATGAAGTGCGCGAGGCTGGCTACGACGCCGTCTACGTGGATAAGCACAACGGCGACCCCCAAGACATCGCGGATATTTGCAAACTGACATGTCTCGAACAGGGCATTGGGCTTTTGCCCTCCGCGGACAATGGCCCGATCTTGCGCGTAGAAGGGCGCAAAGTGCAATTGGATTGGAACGCAGATGGCCACTGAGTCGAAGCACGTCCTGATCACAGGCGGTGCTGGCTATATCGGCTCGCTGTTGACCGGAGAGCTGTTGCGAAACGGCTATCGAGTAACGGTTCTCGACAAGCTGCTATTTGGCGGAGATTCGCTGGTTAACTTTCTCGCTCACCCAGATTTCAACTTTGCAAAAGTAGATGTCTGGGAGCCGCGCGCGCTGCGGGAAGTGTTCAAAACCAAAGCAGGCGCTCCTGACGCTGTGGTCCATTTGGCTGCGATTGTTGGCTTTCCGGCTTGCCAAGCTGTCGGCAAACAAGTGGCTTGGCGTTACAACGTTGAAGCCACTAAGAACGTTTATGAGCAGGCAAAGGAGTTAGGCGCTACACGATTTGTCTTTGCCTCTACCTACAGCAACTATGGTTTGTCACCCAATGGCGACTCGGTTACCGAAGCTTCGCCGCTGAATCCGCAGTCGCTGTATGCAGAGACCAAGATCGCTGCTGAGGAGTACCTGCTCGGCCAAACAGGGTCTCCGGCTCCAGTTATTTTCCGCTTGGCAACTCTTTTCGGAATTTCTCCCCGCACGCGTTTCGATCTGATCGTTAATCAATTCGTGTTGGATGCGTGGTCGAAACGAGAGCTGCTGATCTACCAGCGTGGATACTCGCGCTCTTTTGTGCATGTGCGCGATGTTGTCAAGGGCTTGATCATGGGAATCGAATCGCCGGAAGGAAAAGTACGCGGACAGGTCTTCAATCTGGGCGACGAGCAGGGCAACTTTCGTAAAGATCAGATCGTAGACTTTGTGCTTAAGCGTTTGCCAGAGACACACGTGCGATACAAAGATCTTACCTTCGGCGGCGACATGCGTGATATCAGCGTCTCGTTCGAAAAGATCCGCCGAGAATTAGGATACAAACCTGAACTGACCGTCGACGATGGCGTGCGCGAGGTGCTACACGCTCTTCAAGATGGCCTGATCAAGAATCCCCACGACGAGCGTTTTCGCAACGCTCAATTCATTGTGCAGTAATGGTGACCATGACTGATTTTTGGAAAGATAAGCGCGTAACAGTTACGGGCGGCGGAGGTTTTCTCGGCTCGTTTGTTGTCGAGAAGCTGCGCCAGCGTGGCGCGACCGAGATCTTTGTCCCGCGCAGCAAAGACTACGATCTTGTGCAGCCGAACGAGATTACGCGCATGCTCGCGGACGCAAAGCCCGATGTCGTGGTCCACATCGCGGCATTAGCAGGCGGTATAGGTCTCAATCGCGAGAAGCCGGCTGACCTCTTCTATCGCAACATCATGATGGGCGTTCCGCTGATGCATCAGGCTTGGGAGCAGGGAGTTGATAAATTTGTCGCTCTTGGTACTGTATGCGCTTATCCCAAATTTGCAGCCACGCCTTTCCGCGAGGATGAGATTTGGGAAGGCTATCCTGAAGAGACAAACGCGCCTTATGGTCTTGCCAAAAAGATGCTACTGGTTCAGGCACAGTCCTACCGACAACAGCACGACTTCAATGCAATCTTTTTGCTGCCCGTAAATCTGTACGGCCCGCGGGACAACTTTGACCCCGCCTCCTCGCACGTGATCCCCGCCTTGATCTTGAAGTTCATCGAGGCGAAAGAGCGCGGCGATAAATCTGTGGAGCTATGGGGTGATGGATCCCCGACGCGCGAATTCCTATACGTCGAAGACGCGGCTGAAGGCATCGTGCTAGCGGCTGAGCGCTATAACGGTTCCGAGCCGGTGAATCTTGGCTCGGGACAAGAGATCAGCATCAAGGCGCTGGCGGAACTCGTAGGCCGCCTGGTTGGCTTTGAGGGCGAATTTGTGTGGGATACAGAAAAGCCCAATGGTCAGCCTCGCAGGCTCTTGGATGTGACCCGCGCCGAGAAGGAATTTGGCTTCCGCGCTGGCACCGACTTCGAGACTGGCCTGCGCAAGACCATCGACTGGTTCCTGGCGCACCGTAAGGAGGCCATCCTGTGATCGAGACGCAGTCGAACGAAACAGTTGTCATCAAGCCGCAGCGCGGCCTTACCAGTTTCAATCTGCGCGAGCTATGGCGGTTCCGTGAGCTGATCTTTTTCCTGACCTGGCGCGACATCCTGGTTCGCTATAAGCAGACCCTGCTTGGCGGCACCTGGGCGATCCTGCAGCCACTGCTGCAGATGTTCATTTTCAACTTCATCTTCGGCAGCATCGCTGGACTCTCCAGTGGGGGCGTGCCGCGTCCGTTGTTCACCTACGCGGCGCTATTGCCCTGGAACTTATTCGCCAACGCTGTTGGCGACGCCGGCCGCTCGCTGGTAACCAATCGCAACATGATCACCAAGGTCTACTTCCCGCGCCTCATCATTCCGCTCTCGGATATTCTGAGCGGCATTTTGGACTTCGCCATCGCCGCCTTGATCCTGGCCGGCATGATGGTCTTCTACGGCATCTATCCCAACGAAGCAATCTGGACCCTGCCGCTCTACATGCTGCTCTCCATGGTCACCGCGCTTGGGGTGGGTCTGTGGCTGTCGGCGCTCAACGTCCACTATCGCGATGTGAAGTACATCATTCCGTTTCTAACGCAATTTTGGATGTTGATCACTCCGATCGCGTACGAAGCCAAAGAGATCTACGATCGCATTCCCGAAGGTTTTGAGTGGGTCTTTGCTCTTAACCCTATGGTCGGCGTCATTGAAGGCTTCCGCCACGCCCTGTTAGGAACGCCGGTCTATTCCACGGAGACCCTGTGGATCTCCATCCTGACTTCACTGGTGCTCTTGGTGACTGGGTTAATGTACTTCCGTAGCATGGAAAAAACCTTTGCGGATACGGTGTAGACAATGTCTGAGATAGCAATCCGCGTTGAAGGTTTAGGAAAACAGTATCGTCTTGGCGGCAAGGTCGAGACATATCGCACCTTGCGCGATTCGATCACCGATCTTGCCACCTGGCCGGTTCGCCTGTTCAAGGGCGAGCTACGCAACCGTGCCGAGAAGATATGGGCCTTGCAAGATGTCTCGTTCGAAGTTGAGCGCGGCAAAGTACTGGGTGTGGTCGGGCGCAACGGCGCCGGCAAAAGCACCCTGCTCAAGATCCTGTCCCGCGTCACTGAACCCACCGCGGGCTACGCGGAGATCCGCGGCCGGGTCGGTTCGTTGCTCGAAGTCGGCACTGGCTTCCATCCTGAGCTGACAGGGCGCGAGAATATTTTTCTCAACGGCGCGGTGCTCGGCATGCGCCGTCGCGAGATCGCAGCCAAGTTCGATGAGATCGTTGAGTTTTCCGGCGTGTCGAAATTCATTGACACTGCCGTGAAGCATTATTCCAGCGGTATGTATCTTCGCCTCGCCTTCTCTGTTGCGGCCCACCTTGAGCCGGAGATCCTTGTCGTCGACGAAGTGCTTGCAGTCGGCGATGCTGAGTTTCAACGAAAATGCCTGGGCAAGATGAGCGATGTCGCCGAAGCCGGTCGCACCGTCCTCTTCGTGAGCCACAACATGTCCGCCATCTTGCGTTTGACCGAAGAATCCATAGTGCTCGACAAAGGCAAGATGGTCTTCCGTGCTCCTACGCGCCAAGCCGTGGACTACTACATGGCATCCGGACTCTCTCAAAATGGTGAGCGTGTCTGGTCGCCGGAAGAGGTACCCGCGGACGCGCCGCCTTTCCGCCCGATCGCTATCCGTGTCCGCGATCCGCAGGGTAAGGTGACCGAGTCCATTCAATCTCGCCAGCCTCTCGAGATCGAAGTCGAATATGAACTCGATAAGCCTGTGCAAGGTCTTCGCGTCGGCATCTATCTTCAGACCAGCCGAGGCGAAGTCGTGTTCACTTCTTTCGACACCGATGACCCCGAGCAATACGAAAAATACGGCACCCGCGATGCTGGCCATTATGTCAGTCGCGCGGTGATTCCTGCCAATATGCTCAACGAAGGACAATACGTACTTGGCTTGAACGCCAGCTCGTTCCGCGTCCGTCGCTATTTCCACGAAGAGCGCGCTCTTGCCTTCATGGTGGATGCGATGAGCGCTCCTGGCATGCAGTGGCCGGAGCCTCGCCAAGGTCCGATCCGTCCGCAGTTGGATTGGACTATTGAGCAGGTCGAGCGAGTGAAAGCCTGAGATGCTGACCGGCACAAAGATCAAGCGCGTCTTGGGTGGGTTGCCGCTGGCCGCAGAGCTCGATTGGGCTTTGCGTGGCCGCGGCAACTCGGTTGACGGCTTCAACCTAGACGAATTGAAATCTGCATTGCCTGAATGGGTCGCTCAAGTCAAAGACGCACCTCTGCGTGAAACTGCAGGCCGCAAAGTTCTTGTGTACGCCACGCTGCACTATTGGATCAACCATGCCACCCTGATTTCTCTCGCACTAACTGGCTTGGGTCACAATGTGACACTCGCCTATTCACCATATGCAACTTGGAAGAAACCCGTCAGCAAATTTGATCTGCGTCGCCGGGAGGCATATGCGCGATCTGTATTCAAACCTGCCGAAAAACTTATGCAGTTCGCATTGTTTACAATCGAAGGTACACAGGAATTACATGCTGAGCTGAAAGAGAAAATCGAGCACGTCTCTTTGATGGACACTCAGTACACCCTGCAAGTCGAGGACGTAGACAAAAGCAGCGATCTTTTCAAACTACGCTTCGAGCGCAACCTTGCTGCAGCTGGCGCCACATTTGCTTGGATAAAGGCGAATCAGCCGGACGTCATCGTCGTTCCTAACGGTTTGATCTTGGAGTTTGGCGCGGTTTTCCACGCTGCCCGCCACCTCGGTGTCCCCGTTGTGAGCTATGAATTTGGCGAACAGCGCGATCGTATTTGGTTGGCGCACAACACACCGGTCATGCTCCAAGAGACTAAAGAACTATGGAATGACAAAAAGGACAAACCCTTTAACGAAGATCAGGGCGCTCAAGTGAAGGAGCTCTTCTCTACTCGCCAATCCGCGGGTTTGTTCAAAAATTTCTACCGGCGCTGGCAGAACCTGCCGGCTGAAGGCGGCGACGCAGTACGCGCGAAGCTGGGCTTGGATGGTCGGCCGGTGGTCGTGCTGGCCGCCAATGTCATTGGCGATAGCCTCACCCTTGGCCGCGCTACCTTCACCGGCGACATGAGCACCTGGCTGCGCCGCACACTCGCGTTCTTTGCAGCTCGAGAGGATGTGCAATTTGTGCTGCGCGTACATCCCGGCGAGAAGAATCTCGACGGCCCTTCGGTTGCCGATCTTGTGCATGCTGAACTCCCGACTCTGCCCTCCCACATGCGCGTTGTGGCCGCAGAGGATCCGATCAATACCTATGACCTGATCGATATAGCCGATCTTGGCTTGGTCTACACCACCACGGTGGGTCTTGAGATGGCGATGAGCGGTCTACCTGCCATTGTGGTCGGTAAGACTCACTATCGCGATAAAGGCTTCACTATCGATCCAAGCAGTTGGGATGAATACTCCTCGGTCTTGGAGAGCGCGCTATCGGACCTGAAGAGTGCTCGGTTGACACCCGCTCAAGTCGATACAGCTTGGCATTATGCGTATCGTTTCTTCTTTGACTACCCACAGCCGTTTCCTTGGCATCTTCTTCATTTCTGGGAAGGTCTCAAGAAAACACCCTTGGATAATGTTCTTACAAAAGAAGGAATACACGATTTCGGCAAGACCTTTGATTTCGTGCTCGGCGAATCCTTCGAATGGGAGACTGCTAGATGATAGAGAACGAGCGCGAGATCAAGCGCCAGGTGCGCGAGTTCTATGATCGCGTAGGCTGGAAGGAAGTCTCCGACGGCTTATTCCAGAACGCGCGCTACGAGGACCTGCGGCCTGTCTCGCAAGAGTACATCCACCGCTGCCACTTGCGTGTCGCCCGCCAACTTCCGCCAATCGGGCGGCTCTTCCTTGACGCCGGTTCGGGTCCGATCCAGTATCCCGAGTACGTCGAGTACTCTCGCGGCTACGACAAGCGCGTCTGCGCTGACATTTCCATCACTGCCTTGAAGGCTGCCCGTGAGCGCATTGGTGACAAGGGTGCGTTCGTGGTTAGCGACGTTGCCCACCCACCCTTCGCGTCGAACGCTTTCGACGCTGTGGTTTCTTTGCACACGATCCATCATCTGCCGGCCAGCGAGCATGTGAAAGCCTACTTGGCTTTGCATCGCGTGCTGGGCACTGGTCGCAAGGCTGTGATCGTTAATGGGTGGAACAATTCACCCCTGAACAATTTCTTCCACACGATAAAAGGCTGGCTCAAGAAACGCCGTGGTGTTCCTGAAGTCAAAGGAACAATGCCTGAGGAAATCGAACTGGGCAAGGGCACCTTCGTTCAAAAGCAGGATGCCGAATGGCTGCGCAAGGAACTTGGCGGAAAAGTAAACTTCAAAATTCTTGTTTGGCGTAGCGCCGACACCAACGTGCTGCGCTTCTTTATTCGAGACGAATGGTTCGGCAAGTTTTGGTTGAAACTACTTTACAGGCTCGAAGAATGGTTCCCGAGATTCTTCGGTGAAAAAGGCCTGTACCCACTTTTAGTTATCAGCAAGTAGCGGAGTGAGTATGAATTGGAAAGATCAAGTTGTTTTAGTCACCGGCGGCACTGGTTCCTTTGGCAAGGAATTTATTCGTATCCTGTTGGATGAATACAAGCCAGCCAAAGTGATCGTCTTCAGCCGCGATGAGCTAAAGCAGCACGAAATGCGCGAGGCAGGTTTTAACCAGCCGAATCTACGTTACTTCATTGGCGATGTGCGCGATCGCGAGCGCCTCAAGCGCGCCATGGATGGCGTCACTGTTGTTGTGCACGCGGCCGCGCTCAAGCAGGTACCCGCTTGCGAGTACAACCCGATGGAAGCGATCAACACTAATATTCTTGGCACTGCCAATGTGGTCGAGGCGGCCCTGGAGACTGGCGTCCACAAGGTCCTCGCGCTTAGCACCGACAAGGCCGTGAGCCCCGCTAATCTTTACGGCGCTACCAAGCTGGCCGCCGAGAAGCTGACCGTCCAGAGCAACGCCTACTCCGGCGATCGGCCGTCTCGCTTTAGCTGTGTCCGTTACGGCAACGTCGTTGGTAGCCGCGGCAGTGTGGTGCCTGTATTCCTGCGCCAGCGTGCGAATGGCAAGCTCAATATCACCGACGAGCGCATGACCCGCTTCTGGCTCTCGCTCGAGCAAGGCGTGCGCTTCGTTTTGCATTGCATTGAGATCATGCAGGGCGGGGAGGTCTTCGTGCCCAAGCTCCCCAGCACGACCATCACCGATCTCGCCAAGGCGATCGCGCCTGATGCCAAGCTTGAGGTCACCGGCATTCGTCCCGGCGAGAAGCTGCACGAAATGCTGATCTCCGAAGACGAAGCCCGCACCGCAGTTGAGCTTGACGATATGTACGTCATCCAACCGGCCCAAGGTCCGTGGTTCGTGCGCTCCTGGGATGGCAAAGGCAAGACCTTGCCTGAGGGTTTCTACTACGTGAGCAATGAGAACCCCCATATGCTTACGCCCGACGAGATCCGCGAGATGGTGACGCCGATCGAAGCGGAGATGAAAGCGGGCAATCTGGCGTGACCCGCGTTCTGATCACTGGCGTCAGCGGCCTGCTTGGTAGCAACCTGGCTCTTGAGGCTGCCAAACGCTACGAAGTCGTAGGCGTCTGGAGCGCTAATCCTGTCCACTCGCCGGACTTCGTCACGACGCAGGCAGACCTCCTCGACGCGGGCGAAATGCTCCGCGCTCTGGATGAAAGCCACGCCGACTGGGTAATCAACTGCGCCGCCCTTGCCAATCTGGATAGCTGGGAACGCCAGCCAGAATTAGCCCAACAACTGAACGCGCAAATGCCAGGCCGCCTAGCAGCCGAGTCGCTGAAACGCGGCATGCGCTTCTTGCAGATCTCTACCGATGCGGTATTCGATGGCACGAAGGATAGCTACCGCGAAGAGAACACGCCATCTCCTGTGAACGTTTATGGCCGTACCAAGCGACTGGCTGAGCTCGCTACAAAGTCTGCCCATCCCGGCACCATCATCGTGCGCACAAATCTTTTCGGCTGGAGCATTCAAGGTGATCGCAGTCTCGCTGAATTCTTTTATAACAATCTATCTAGCGGAAACAAGGTCAATGGCTACATGGACAGGCTCTTCTGCCCCCTGCTTGCGACTGACTTAGCGAATATTCTTTTGGATCTTCTTGAGGCTGATCAACCGGGCATCTACCACGCAGTCAGTTCGGACTCGATCTCGAAATACGACTTTGGCGTCGCGCTCGCAAAGCGCTTCGGCTTTGATCCTAAGCTGGTACAGCCAACTGAAACCCCGGTGCAGCCGGGTCTCGCTTCACGTTCAGCCAGCCTGGTGCTAAGCAACGCGAAGGTCGCGAAGACCATCGGCCGCCGGTTACCCTCCATTGCGGATGGCATCAATGGCTTCTTTGCGCAATTTGAAGCTGGCTATCGTGATACCTTGAAGCAGTTAAGTCTGGAAACGATCAAGGAATGACCATGGAAATAGATATTCTCGGACGCAAGATTGGCCTTCAGCATCCCACCTACTTCATTGCCGATGTGGCTGCCAATCACGATGGCGATCTGGATCGCGCCATCGAGCTGATCCGTCTGGCCAAAGAAGCTGGCGCGGATGCGGCCAAGTTCCAGAATTTCCGCGCGCCCAAGATCGTCTCCGACTACGGTTTCAAAGCGCTAGGTGGCCAGCTTTCTCATCAAGCTAAATGGAAGAAAAGCGTCTTCGAAGTCTATGAAGATGCTTCAGTCCCGTTCGAATGGACGCCGATCCTCAAAGAAGCTTGCGACAAATACGGTATCCATTATTTCTCATCGCCCTATGACCACGAAGCCATCGACATGCTCGACCCTTACGTGCCCGCATACAAAGCTGGTTCCAGCCTGATCTCGTGGCCGCAAGCCATCGTGCGCATGGCCGAATTCGGCAAGCCGATGATGATCGCCACTGGCGACTCGGACATGAGCGACGTTGAGCGCGCTATGGAGATGTTGCTTGCAGTCAACCGCCAAGTCGTGCTGATGCAGTGCAACACCAACTACACCGCCAGCGAGGACAACTACGATCACCTGCACTTGAATGTGCTGAAGACCTATGCCGAGAAATGGCCCAATGTCATCCTCGGCCTCTCTGACCACACGCAGAGTGCCGCGCCAGTCGTTGGTGCGGTCGCGCT
>JACZCZ010002966.1_pt1 | contig 67020 bp, 105 predicted proteins | sample 8641811 | NCBI WGS metagenome assembly JACZCZ01 (sample SAMN15324610, study PRJNA640507) | soil metagenome | isolation source: intercropping peanut in the first line | place: China: Luxin town, Laibin City, Guangxi Province | collected 2019-07-25 | depth 10cm m | reverse complement strand
GGCTTCATTGTAAATAACGAAGGCGACTACTTCCCTGCATTCGGAGTAATTCCGGGGGATAAAGACCATCCCTATAAGGTCGATGGCGGGGCAGTCCAGGTTGATGGTCTGGCTGTGGAATTCAACATCGATCCCGTCAGTGACGAAGACTCTTTCTGCAAGAATATCTGGAAGGTGACTTCCCAGTTGACGGAAATGGTTCAGGGGTTTGACAAGTCATTCAAGCTCCATTGGACTCCTGTCGCGAAGTTCCGTCCTACGATTTGGAGTATCGCTCCCCAACAGAGTAAGATGCTTGGCTGCTCTCCCGATTACAACATCAAGGGTGAGGTAAATGAAAACCCTTTTATGCGACTTGAAAACAAACCCCTTCGGACAGCAGCGGGACACATCCACATTGGTTGGCTCGATCCCGAAGACTTCGTTGAAGACCCTACTACGGGGGACCACTTCTCCACCTGCCTCGACATCGCCAGAGGATTCTTCGATGGACACCTATCGACGTATATTCCAACGACAGCAGCGGAAGAGGAACGGTTGGAGTACTATGGCCTATGGGGATCTTTCCGTCCCAAGAGATACGGTATAGAGCTTCGAGCACCGTCTAACCTCTGGGTACGTTCCGAAGCCTCGCAGAGAAAGATCTTCAATGAAACAAGAGGACACTTCCGTGAACTCACAGGTTTATAAAATCCCAGCTTCTGAACTCTCTGTGGGTGATGTCATTTGTGGGGTGGATGAAACCGCTTGGACGATTCATTATGAATTGATTCAAAAATATAACCCTGACCCTGGTGTTATGTATTGTAGATATTCGGTGAAAAGGGTACACCCACAAACACTTGAAGAAGAAATTCCTTGGTCTCCCCCATTAAATGCTCTAATTCGGGTGAAGCATATGATCTACCAGTATGATCCCAGTCAGGCTGGTGATACAGAGGAGGACGTCTAGATGCGCCAGCGCTACAAAGGGGAAGACGTAAAGAGTCGTCTCCATAACACCATTATCCGGTACAAAGACTATCCATACATGTGTGACGTCTCCTCTGCCGGGCTAGTGGGACTCCATGACATCTCCTCGGGTAATCTTTTCGCGAATGTAGAGTCAGACGACCCCGAGCTAGACATCTCTTCGATTAACATCGGCTTCGTCAACCTCATTGCCCCCGAGCAAAAGTTCTGTGTCTACCTCAAGCGAGAACCCCTCCGTCAGTTCAAGCAGGGTATCGTCCTTGAGCTTCTGTCTCAGAAGGTACTGAGGGATAAGACGGACTCTGTATCCAAGAGTACTCTGATGTCTCGTGGTTTCGTCGATGCAGTTCTTGGAAGGTTTCCGACCTATGATGAGGGTCTGGATATGATTACCAAGAAGGGCTGGACCTCGGTTGCCCTCTCCAGAGACATCGCAATCAAGAGGGAAGACGACCTCCTGAAGGTTTACATCAAGGACACCGAGGTCGGTTATATCCGGTTGTCTGACACTAAGAGTGTCATTGTACCGAAGGGTAATCAGAGTTACTATCATGTACTCTTGTTGGAAGACATCAAGGGTTGGAGTGTTCAAGGATGACACTGGGGAAACCCATTTGGGTTCTTTTATACCTTATAGACGCTGATAGTTGGTGGCCGTCATCAGCCCCACATAACCCGAATTATTTTCCAGACATCCATACATATTGCTTTTCTTCTGAACAAGAAGCCGAGAATCATCGTCAAAAAATGGGTGATCCTAGTGCATACAGAATCAAGAAAACTTATTTGCAAGGTTAGGATATGACACAAGCACTTACTGCAATTTATGATATCATGAAGTCCTCTACGAGGTTCAGTAAGGACCGTCTACGTGGAGAGTTCGGAGTAGAGATTGAGACTGAGACTGACAAGGCATATGACTATCCGTCTCTGAAGTTTTGGAAGACAGAGAAAGACAACTCCCTCCGTGACTGGGGTGTAGAGTACGTCTTGAAGCAACCGATGGACCTCCCGGAACTAGAGAAGGCCCTGATTGAATTCGATCTCTGTGAGAAGAAGTACAAGTTCCGTAAGGGTTCGGTGAGTACTTCTGTCCACGTCCATTGTAACTTCTTCAATGACACCTTCAGGACACTGGCGAATTTCGTTACGATCTACGCCTTGATGGAAAATCTCCTGATCCGTTATTCAGGACCTGATAGGCTTAGTAACCTCTTCTGCCTTCCGATTTGTGACGCCGAGGGTGTGAAAGACAACATCCAGAAGATCCTTACTGATGTCAATCGTGGTCGGTATGACAAGATGGGTGTCTCGGCTGACAAGTGTAAGTACGGTGGTATCAACCCCGCCCCTCTCACGAATATCGGAACAATTGAAATCCGAACCTTCCGTGGTGAGACCGATATCAAAATCATCCAGAAATGGGTCGAAATCATTCAGAAGCTCAAGGACTTCTCCCGTAGGGATATCACTCCACCTGATGTCCTTGAACTTTGGAGAACCAATAAGGACTCTCTGATTGAGGTTGTCTTCCAAGAGTACGGACAGGAGTTGCGTGTCAAGGACGCCAAGGGTAAGGACATCTCTGGTGAACTAATCCGACAGAACCTCAAGTACGCCGCTGACTTCGCTTGTGTCTCCAAAGACTGGTCGAAGTTCGGTATCCTGAAGATCAAGCCGGTTTACAAGGAAAAGATCAAGCCCGACCTCGATGCGATCTCTCAAGAGATGTTTAGGGTTATGTTTGATACCTTGGGTTATCATGAACGGTTGGTGGTCGTCGAGAGATACCATCGTAGCAACTCAACAGTAAAGGTAGTTGATCTCGAAGAGGATATCTAACCTCTGGATGAACGACGAAGGAGAGAAGATGAAGACATCTAATCCGAACGGGGTGAGAAATGACATTTAAGGACAGAAAATACCAAGACGGAGATCAGGTCATCTGGAATACTCGTTATAACCCGGATTCAGGAAATGGAGTAAATTCTGATTTTGACCGTGACGCCGTCGTGATTTCTCTATACACAAGTGCTGGTCGTGGTAAAGACGGGGACTATGCCTATAACATTCTGTATGGCCCTGATCTCACAAAGAACACCGTGTGGGGTTATCAACTCCGTCTTGGGATGTTCAAGTACGATCCGAAACAAGCCGGTGATACAGATGAAGATGTGTAACATTTGGATAAGCGTGAGCGAAGAGGGTATTTAGATGACTATTAACTTCATGTTTGCATACAATCAGTTCTCTGAGGGTGGTAAGGAGCTCGCTAAGGCCCTTGACATTCCGAGAATCAAGCATTCTGGGAGTACCTTCAAGGGCTCTGGAAGCAAGGTAGTACTCAACTGGGGTACCTCCATGGAACGTCTCCAGCAGGCAGGTGTCGACAGGGAAATCCTCAAGTGCCGTGTCCTGAATCACCCGAATAAGGTCGATATCGCCACTGACAAAGTACTTTCCTTCGAGGCTTTCCAGAGAGCTGGGGTTTCTATTCCAGACTTCACAACTAATAAGGCAACAGCACTTCAATGGGTTGAAGAAGGGAGAATGGTCTTTGCTCGGAAGCAGCTCTCTGCCCATAGTGGTCGTGGTATCCACATCATGGACCCGGATCATCCCGATACTTGGGAAGTCTCTGCACCTCTGTATGTCAAGTACATTCCCAAGAAGGATGAGTATCGTATCCATGTAGTCCGTGGAGAAATCATTGACGTCCAGCGTAAGGGTCTCCGTGAGGAACTCAAGGGTACTGAAGGTGTTAACTTCAAGGTCCGTAATCTCGCCAATGGTTTCGTCTTTGTACGTAACGACGGTCGAACTGTACCCCAGTGTGTACTCGATGTCGGTCGTCAGGCAGTACAGGCATTGGAACTCGACTTCGGTGCAGCAGACGTCATCTACAACGCCCAAGCCAGTCGTGCCTATGCCCTAGAGGTCAACTCTGCACCTGGTATCATGGGGACGACCCTGACGAACTACACCAACGCACTGAGGGGCTTGTAATCTCTGATGTTTAATGTAGGTGATGAGGTTGAGTTCACAGACGAGTGTGACAAGGGCTGGTTCTTTGGTCCCCACTCTAAATATAAAACTGGGGTAATTAGTTCAGTAACTCCACAATACTACTACAAATACGGAGTCAAAGTTGGTGGTGTGAATGGTGGGGTGAATGAGAGGCATATTACTCTGATACCAAAAATTATTCCATATACTGAATTTCAGACAGGCGACACTGAGGAAGATATTTAAGTGTGCATCATCATTACAATGGCAGCAGGTGCGACTATCAACAAGCAACATCTTTTCAACGGTGTATATAACAACTGGCATGGTTACGGCCTAGTCCTCAAGGATTCCAATGGACACCTCCAAGTCCTTCGGGGTTTCGACGAGAACGGTACCGATCCTGAGGTAGTCTGGAAGCTCTTGGAAGACAACAAGGACATCGAACGCTACCTCCATGTCCGTCACTCGACCAAGGGTGCAGAAGACGAGACCAACGTCCAACCATTTGGGGTCTATTCTTCCAATAGTCGTGAAGTCTACTTCATGCACAACGGGACTCTGTATTCGTTTGGCAGCAGTAACACAACAGGCAAGAGTGACACCTTGGAGTTCTGTGAGAAGATCCTGACCCCGAGTCTTCTCCGTTGGGATGGACCCCAAGGCAAGGGTGATTACACCGACGAGGACTTCTATCGTCTTATCATGGAGAAACACTGGAACAACACCTCAATGGGTCTTCTTGTTTCCAATGACCTACCCATGGTGCGAGTAGGTTCTGGTTGGTCTCAGTACAAGCATCCTGATGATTCGTCTTCGGGTGAGGTCTTCGTATCCAATACGACGTACTTCGATAAGGTTCAGCGTGGACCACGATTTCTCAAACTTGAGGAGCTACGGAGGGAACGTGAATCAGCAGAGAAGGCTAAGCAAGAAAGAGAAAAGGCGAATAAGAAGAATGAAAATCCGGGGGTGGTAACGGATGAAGACGAGCGTCGATTTCTCTACGGATACGACGACGAATGGCCTGGGTATGGCTATCCTCATCACGGTGCTAATAGTAATACTTCTTCTAACAAATTTCTAGAAGCAGGTATCAAAGAGTGGAGTCCGTCCGCTGTAGCGAAGTCTCCTAAGGTCCTCAAAGCCATTTCTGATATTACCAATCAGTGGAACTTCGAAGACCCCGATGACGTCCGTAAGCTCAATGCAGTGACCTATGACGAATGGATCGACTTCCTTGATGATGAGAGTCCGTACATGGTGGCTGCACTCATCGAAGAACTCTGCTCTCAGATCGCTAAGGCTAATCTCCAGGTTCGTTTTCTGAAGAAAAAGCAAGAACGTGCGGAGAAAAAGATCATTGAGCTCAAGGAATTTACCCCGACTGTCGTAAAGGAAAGCAAGGAAACTAAAGATGATGCTGAAACCCAAGCGGCTTGATAGTCAACCATACGAAGTCCTTGGAGAATCCATTAAGAATACTCCTGATTGGAACACCCTAAAAAGGAAAACCCAAGACGAGTTCATAGTCTTTGCTGTAGGTAACACCCGTAAAGACAGGTCTAGGTCTGCATTCATGGATGGGTGTAACTATTACGGAAGAGGTGTGACTTTTCATGACAACTTCCTGATGAAGCGTTCGAGCCTTATGTCCCGAAGTGATGTCTCTCCTGAACCATTTGTCTTCCGTATGGAGAAAGATGACTGGAAGATCGTTGAAGACAACTCCAAGACTTTCAAGAAAGAACAGATGAAGCAAGTCGAGGGTGACGTCTATGGTGTCCCTCTCAGGAAGCTTGCTGTAATCGATCAGTATGAGGGTAACGGGGATGGAGTCAATAGGATTGAGACTTGGGTCAAACTCTCCCACCCACTCCAAGGGGGTGCCAATCTGAAGTCATTCATGTATGTCCTCGACACGAAGTTTTTCATGGAGTGTTACGGGAATCTTGAATACCTCATGAATTGTGCCTATGTATATCAGAACGGAGTAGAGGCTTATTACCATGTCTAAGAAGACTAAATTCCAATTGGGGGATTACGTAACCTACTCGAATAAGCGTAATAAATATTCTTATGTAGGTCAAATCATTGCCAGAGAGGGTCGATACTGTGTAGTAGAGATCATTTCCTCTGTTAATAATGATAGAATTCCTTACAAGGGTCATAAGGAAGTCTCTGAGTATAGCGATTGGCTTCCTGAAAAATTCACTGTTGTCGATTACACATGGGCACAAGTAAAAAGAACTGTTAGTAATCAGTGTGTCTGGGACAGCTCTCAGTTCCTCCATCACGCCATGAAGCCCTATGAGGCGGGACAGAACGGAGACACCGATGACGATATCTGAATGGGTATTTGAATTACTTATTAAGCCTTTTGAATGGTATGATAATTGGAAATACCCCAAAAAGTTTAAGATTGGAGACAAGGTCCGCGATAAAACACAAGAACATTTGTGGCAAGATCTAACGGTCGAAAGATATGATTTCTATCATGCAGGTCGTTGGTGGCTCTACTGTAAAGATAATGACAATAAATACCTTCATCGATATAATAGTGTTCCTTTTCGAGAATACCAACTAGAACTCTTGCCCCCGGAGTTCGAATTCCTGCCTTATGATCCTAAGCAACAGGGAGACACGGAAGATGACGTCTGAACCTAAGGAATTTAACGTCGGTGATCTTGTTATCTGGAAAGGTTACCCCGATATGGGTATAGGAGAAGTCCTTGCTATATTGAGTTCTACAACACTGGCTGTTCGTTTTGAAAGTTATGAGGAATACGACGACGGCGACAACGGTGAGGGGGATGAATATGATTGGAATCCTGGGTGGTTGGATTTTCATTACGTAGCTATCAAAGACGCAAGACATATACTCTATAAATACAACCCGGATCAAGCCGGGGACACGGAGGACGACATTTAAATGAAGATCGAAAAGCTTATTAACATTACTAAATTTTCAAATGACTACATTAAACATGGTGGTACCTCAAGATGTTCAATATGTAATTGTGTGTCCTCTGAGGACATCGAGACAACCATCGGAGACTACCGACCGGGTATGTCTTTTGTTCCAGACCCCAAAGACTCTTTAGGTTTTATTTGCTTGGAGTGCCAAGACGTTATCCAAGACCAAAGATTTGATTACGAGTTGATGGATTTAGAGGATGATTGATGTCCGGCTCACGTTGGGTGAAAACAGGTCAGCCATGTAAATGTGGTAAGTCTTCAGACGCAATGGCTACGGACGAAAAGGGTAATTCTTATTGTTTTGGTCAATGTGGTGGAAAGTTTTTTAGAAACGATGATTTGGATGAAGAAGAGGATATGACCACAAGCTATACTTTAGAATTTTACGAACACCGTGGATTGCGTAAGAGTACACTGGAACGTTTTGGAGTCCAGACTAAGTTCTATGAGGGTGAACCCCTAGAGACTGCCTTCTACTATCCAAATGGGGCAATTAAAATCCGTGGGATGGTTGAGAAGAAATTCAGGACTCAAGGTGACTTCTCTCATACACACCTCTTCGGTAAGAATGTCTTCGACAAGGGTTCCAAGAGGGTGGTCACTATTACTGAGGGTGAATACGACGCCATGTCGGTATCTCAGATGATTGGTGACGAGACGGCTGCTGTATCCATCCGTGGGGCTTCCTCGGCTAAGGCAGACTGTACCGCTGAGTATGACTATCTGAACTCGTTCGATAAGATTGTAATCTGCTTTGATAACGACGAGCCAGGCCAAGTAGCAGCTAAGAAGGTAGCCAGCCTGTTTGACTTCAGGAAGGTCTACAACCTCTCTTTGGTACTCCACAAGGACGCCAACGAGTACCTCAAGAACGAACAACAGAAGGAGTTCTATCAGGCTTGGTCAGGGGCTAAGAGGTACACCCCAGATAACATCCTCTCCACCATGAGTGAGTTCAAGGAGGCACTGAAGAGTAAGAGGGAAGAGAAGCTAGCCAACTACCCGTTCCAACAACTCCAGAACATGCTCTTCGGTATGCATCGTGGAGAAGTCGTGGTCATCAAGGCCCCTGAAGGTGTAGGTAAGACTGAGGTGTTCCGAGCAATCGAGAACCATATCCTCAAGACGACTAAGCATCCGATTGGTCTGATTCATTTAGAAGAGGACAACGGAACGACTCTCAGGGCACTGGCAGGATACTTCTCGGAGACTCCTGTCCTTCATCCCGAGAATCCTGTGGAAGACGAGGAGATCGTCAAAATCCTACAGGACATCATTGGTGAAGACGAGAACCGATTTGTACTCCACTCGTCGTTTGACGTAGAAGACGAAGACCACTTCATTGATGGTGTCCGTTTCATGGTGGCTGCCTGTGGGGCTCAGATCGTACTCTTCGATCACATCTCTTGGTTGGCTACTGGTTCACCTGAGAAGGGTGACGACGAAAGAAAGAGACTTGATCGTATCTCTCAGAGGTTGAAGCTTCTAGCTAAGGAACTTGGATTCTGTCTGGTCATGATCTCACACGTAAATGACGACGGTCTCACCAGAGGCTCTAGGAACATCAGTAAGGTCGCTAACACTGTGATCTCCCTGTCTAGAGACAAAACCTCTACAGACCCCGTAGAGAGGCTAAAGACATACATCCTAGTAGAGAAGGCCCGGTTGATTGGTTCTAAGGAAGGACCAGCCGGGTATGCACTCTATGACGAGGAGAAACTCATGCTTAAAGATCCATCGGAAATCCAACTGGAGTTACCTAAGTAATGTGGAAGAGTAAGTTTGTTGAGTGTTGTGATCCTAGTGGAACATATCTTGAACGTGGTATTAAATATTTTGTGGAAGACGAAGAAGGTAGTTATACAGTGTTTCATAAAATCCGAATTCTAGGAAACTGGTATTATGGGTGCACTTTCAGGGGGGTTAAAGAATGAAATACTTTTTGATTGGTGTTGTACTGTTGTTGTCTTCCTGTAATCCCACAGCCTATAACAGGGGTTTCGAGGACTGTATGAGGTATTTCAACAGTAACACTGCTTACGACAAGTTTACCATGAAAGACATGGTGGATATGTGCAAGAGGTATGCAGAAAACAGGAAATATGACCAATGAAGCTCACTGGTTATGACAAAGCAATTATATGCGTAGGTCTGTTCTTTCTGGCACTTGCTCTAATGGGGTGTACTACGTATTCCCAGGGGTCAGGATACATTGCCAGAGACAAAGAGTTCACGACAAAGAATCTCTATGAAGAATTTATGAGACAAGGTATTATTAAATGAGTGAAGACTTCTATAAGTGGACGATTAAGGCTGTTTGTCTAACACTAGTTGCTCTAGGTATTTGTTTTTGTTCAGCAGTCCAACAGAATCCTGATACCGCTGCAATAAAAATTACCACTAGGGGTTGACACCATTCTCGCTAAATGGTAAAATTAACTAATAGAAGAAGAGAAGGAACAAAGATTGACTAAAGAAGAACTAAGAAACGAAACCAATCAGCTTATCGAAGAGTTCCTAAAGACCAAACAAATCAAACAACTATCTAGGAAGAAGACAAAATCTCCTCCGCCAATGGGTTTGATTACTGAATATCGGTATGGAATAAATGAGGTCATTGTGTAAGTATGAGTGCTGTTGATATATTTTCTCTTGTTTTCTATTATGGTATAGTCTTTCTCTGTACGCTACCATTCATTTTGATTCTAGGTTTCTTTATGATTTGTATACTGGAATATATTGCAGACAGTGATATTTGGATAAGGAAGGGGGATAGGGATCAGTAATTGCAAGAATATTTGTATTTGATGTTGAAGGAGATTCTTTAAATCCTACTAAATTCCATTGTCTGGCTTCTACTTCCGCTGACGGTAAGGGTAAAGTCTTTGTGACTTCTGACTATGACGTCATGAGAAAGTTTCTTCTTTCCTGTGACGTACTGATCGGACATAACATCCGCCGTTGGGACATCCCACAGTTGGAACGCCTCCTTGGTATTAAGATCACAGCCCGTATCGTTGATACCTTGGCACTGTCTTGGTACCTCTACCCTGAGAGACACAAGCATGGCCTTGCTGAATGGGGTGAATACTTCGGTGTCAAGAAGCCGGAGATCGATGACTGGAAGAACCTTTCTCAAGAAGAATACGAACATCGCTGCAAGGAAGACGTACGCATTAACGTACTCTTGTGGAATAAGATGTTTGCCTATCTGTTGGATATCTATGGTTCTGGGGATGGACTCTGGAAAGCCTTGGATTATCTTTCTTTTAAGCTCTATTGTGCCCACCTCCAAGAGAAATCTAGGTGGAAACTAGACGTAGCCTTCTGTGAAAAATCCCTAGAAGAACTCTCTATAATTCAGGAAGAGAAGAAGACAGCACTCATAGCAGTGATGCCTCGGGTTCCTGAGATCTCCATTAAGACTAAACCTAAGAAATTTATTAATAAGGATGGAAGTTATTCCAAACTAGGTCAAGACTGGATTGCGCTACTCACCGAAAAAGGTCTACCGATCTCATACGACGGTGAGGTCGAAGTCATCAAAGGATATGAACCGGGTAACCCTTCTTCCCCAGATCAGTTGAAGTCTTGGTTGTTCTCTTTGGGATGGAAACCTAGGACATTCAAGGAGAAGAAAGAAGACGATGGTACTATTAGGTTTATCCCCCAAGTCAATCTAGAACACGGTAAGGGTATATGTGAAAGTATTAAAGACCTCTACGAAAACCATCCAGAGATCGAACCCCTTGAGGGTCTGTCAGTTCTTCAACACCGTATCGGTATTCTAAAGGGTTTCCTCAGGGATCACGAAGACGGTTGGCTTCAAGCCCAAGTCGCTGGACTGACTAACACACTTCGTTTCAAACACACAACCATCGTTAATCTACCTAAAGCCGACAAGCTCTTTGCAGCAGCCATTAGAGGCGCGTTGATTGCTTCTGATGACGACCACGAACAGTGTGGTGCCGATATGTCCTCTCTTGAGGATAGGTTGAAACAGCACTTCATGTTCCCACATGATCCTGAATACGTCAAAGAAATGACAGTTGATGGTTTCGACCCCCATCTCGACTTGGCGTCTTCTGCCTCTGCTGTAACAATTGAACAGGTGTTGAAATATAAATCAGGAGAAGACAAGAAATCAATTGATCCAATCCGACAAATCTACAAGTCGGGTAACTACTCACTACAGTATGGCACTGGGGTGGCTAAGCTCTCTAGAACAACGGGACTCTCTAAGGAAGACGCCCAAAAGGTCTATGACGCCTACTGGAAGAGAAACTGGTCAGTCAAGAAGGTCGCTAAGGAACAGAGGGTAAAGACTGTAGACGGTCAAATGTGGCTGTTTAATCCGGTATCTAAACTCTGGTACTCCTTGAGATATGAAAAGGACATCGTATCCACTCTTATTCAGGGTACGGCGTCTTATGTTTTTGATCGATGGGTCGAATTCATCCTAGAGGAAAGAGAACAACTCACTGGTCAATTCCATGACGAAATCATTCTGAATGTACGTAAGGGTTATAGAGAGGCTTGTACCGACCTAATCAACAGAGCAATGAAAAGACTAAATGAAGAACTCAAACTCAATCGTGAGCTTACCTGTGGTATCCAATTCGACAGGGCTTACAGTGGAATTCACTAATGTATTTTAAATACACACAATATAGAGAACAAGAAAGAATCCCAAGGTCACGTATGGACGATGTCCTTCGTATTCGTAAAGCCCTTTGGGACAAAGGTGTGAATACGTACCTTATCGATGCCTACCTCATGTGGGACGAGTATTCTGAGAGTTTATGTGCCGGTTGGATTATCCTACCTGAAACAGATGAAGAGATCTTTAATATCCTTGTTAGTACTGAGGATGAGGGTGAATAGGTGGACATTATCATCAAGACGATTCTCAATTACGTCCAAAGTATTGAGGGACATAAGAATACGATACTAGCAGGTGGTGCACCGAGGGATATCCTTCTGGGACTACAACCGAAGGACTACGACCTATGCATCCCCTCGAAAAATAACAGACAGATTCATGACCTTGCTCGTTCCATTGTTCAGGAGTTTAATATCCAAGACATGGTTCTAAAGACCAAGGAGTACGAGGATCTTGGAAAAAGAAAGAGAGGTAGTAGTCTTCTTGGTTCTCTCTCTAAGTCGGTAGAAACTCTGACTCATGCAAATAAACTCACCTGTGTCTATGGGTTTACCTTCGAGGGTAAGAAGATTGATCTTATTGGTCATAAGGAAGACGACGACGAGGACTTCGCCAATGAAGTAATCCAAGGTTTCGACTACGGTATTAACATGGTCTATGACGACGGGTCTTATGTCTGTGACGACAACTCGTACTTCCGAGAAGACTTGGACTATAGGAGTATGACACTCGTTAATCTACCTTCTATGGGTGAACTCCCTAAGGCTATGGAGAGGTACAACCGACTGTCAAATAGGCACAAGGAAGTCCATGGATATGAATTGAAATTCCGGAGTATTTGTCTGGAGTTGAATAAGCCGAAGAGTACTGTCCAATATGACACATACAAGAAGCTTTACGAGCATTCGGTACAATTTGATGGCTCTTGGGTTCAAGCAGTGGCGGGTGGAGGGGGAGTTCAAGCCAATATACCAGCTTCCACAGCAACTTCTGTCTTTGGACCAACTACAGAGATTACTCTAGATGATCTCGCTGAAGCTTTAGATAACGATTTTTAATTAACGAAAGGAAATAACATGGCTAGCAAATGGGTCACGATCCGTGGCATTGTTAAGTGGACTAAGATTTACGATCTCGACGTTTTTATGGGTGGAGCCAACTGGAAGCTAGACTTTGCCCCGTTGAATGCACAAGAACGTAAGAAGTGGGACGACACCGGTATCCAGTTGAAGTTCAAGAAAGAAGACGACGGCTATGAGTATGTGAGACTTCGTCGTCCTGAGAAGAAGCTCTTTAATGATGAGGTTACTTTCTTTGCCCCTCCTGAAATCACTGGTGCAATCTCTGTTCAGTATCAGGACGAGAACGGTGAACGTATCCGTCAGTACAAGAAGGGTGATAAGGTCAACCGAGTGGGTGAACCCATTGAAATCGGTAACGGTTCTGAGGTCCTTGTTAACGTCTGCTACTACGACACAGTGAAGGGTAAGGGACATCGTCTTGAGTCCATCAACGTCCTGAACCTCGTTGAATTCATTCGTGGTGAGGGTAAGGCCCCTGAAGTCCTGGATCAGAATGAACACAAGACAGAACGACTTGTTACTGAGGTTCGGGAGGTCAAGGAAACTAAGCCTAAAGAAAAGCCGAAGAATCTTAAGGAAGAACTAAACGACGAGATTCCTTTTGGTGACAAATCTGACGAACTCCCGTGGTAATAGGAGAATAAAATGAATTTTGGTTTGAAGGTTGCACTGATTGGGTTTCTCGCTATTTCTGGTGGTGTTATTATAGGGACACTCCAGCTCGGAGCACTCGGGATGTTTTTGTCAGGACTTTGGGGCTTTGGTATCTCTACGGTGATTCTTAACATTGGTGATTAATATGATTTCTGAATACACGGAGTATTTGGTTGAGTATGATCTCGAACTCCTAATGGTCTACGTTTCAGGTCTGACAGTCGATGGCTACTGGGAAGAGATCAGGGACTTCGAGGACATCAACGACCCGGAGAGTTATGCAGAAGGTTATGCACAGAGATTGAGGGAAGACGGTAGGTTCACTACTGTTTCACCGGTATTTATCGAACAGGATGATTAATGACATTTTCAGAATTCACATACTGGCTTGAGGGTTTGGAGGAATCGTTTGAGAATGGACGACCTTCGGACCTTCAGTGGAAAAAGATTAAAGAAAAGCTTAATAGTGTTGTACTGGTAAAACCTCCTGTTACTAGGGAGGTTGTATCAACAAAAGAAAGTTCATTATTCCCACCGTATAAGGTGACATATTGACAACACTTCTATTCGATGCGGACCTTCTTATCTATAACTCTGCATTCTATGCAGAAGTACCTACAGAGACTTCAGACGGGTATTGGACTTGGCATTGTAAGTTTCAGGACGTCATTGAGAGCTTTGATTACCGACTAAACAATTACATGGAAATCCTCGGAACGACAGACTACAAGTTATTTCTGTCAGATGAGAGTAATTTCCGTAAGGAGGTGTACCCCCAATACAAGATCCTAAGACAACGAAAGCGTAGGCCATTAGTCCTCAAGGCTTTCAAGAAGTACCTAATTGAGGAAAGGGGTGCGATAAGTGCTCCTAACCTTGAGGGTGACGACCTCTGTGGAATCTATGCAACTAACGGTACTATCGAAGACCCGATTGTTGTTTCCGAAGACAAAGACCTCAAGACTATTCCAGGTTATCTCTACAAGGGTAATGAAGTCAAGTGGTACTCCAAGGATGACGCCAACTACTGGCACTTCTATCAGACACTGGTAGGGGACCAGACAGACGGTTATCCAGGCCTACCGGGTTTCGGACCAAAGAAAGCAGAAGATCTTCTCAAGAAGAATTGCTCTTGGGAAACAGTCGTCAAGGCTTTTGAAGAAAAAGAGCTCACTGAAGAAGACGCACTGGTTCAAGCCAGATGTGCTTATATCCTTCAGGCAGGTGATTATGACTTCGAAACTAATGAGGTTAAATTGTGGACGCCGACAGACTCTTCGATTTAGCGAATACATTGAATGCACTAAAATATCCCTTAGGATATAAGTACGGTAAGGATGTCATGTATCATTTACATGAGGCTAATGTATATGTAATGAAAGCAGCATTGGAGGTTCATAATAGCAAGAAAAAAGAAGGAAGTATATAAATACGGAAAAAGGGTATTTAAGAATCCCTCAGAGTATGAATGCTTTAGGCACCTTGAAAGTATCATTCCTAATAACCTCCGTGTAGAGTACGAAACAGAAACACTCCCCTATATTACTGAACATACCTATCGTCCTGACTTCCCTGTGAAATTCAAGAAGTCAGATGGTACTCAGTGTTTCATCGAATACAAAGGAAACGGTAGAGCTTTCGATAATGCAGTCAGACAGAAAATGATTGCAGTCAAGGAGCAATACCCAGAGTACAAGTTCTACATCGTATTTCACACAGATGGTAAAATTGGACCTAAACGTAAGGATGGGTCTTTCCTTAAACAATCCGATTGGGCGCAGAAGAACAAATTCGAATTCTGTATCGGTCGAGATAATATCCCTAAAGAGTGGTTTGAATAATGACTCAACTATATAAATGGGTAATCTTTAATTCTGTAACGACATTCCTGTTGACCTATATGGTTGTCAGGTATGACTTCCTGAACTGGCTAATCACCAATGACCCAACTCGAATTTCTCTCGCTATTGCCATTCTATATGTTCTTACAAGCATTAGTATTGGCGTGGGAATTTTCAGGAACAAGGTATCGATTCCCTTTATTGAGCATGTTGCTAGCAGTGTTATGGGTCTTGGTCTTATTGGAACTATCCTAGCTACTTATTGGTTGTTCAAGGAAGTCCACACAGTGTCTGATACCAAACAGATGATTCAGATCGTCCTTAATGGTATTGGTACTGCACAGATCACAACACTCTTCGGTCTTGGTGGGGCATGGCTGTTGGATCAGCAGAGGGCTTTTAGCCTGGGGGTCGGAAATGATAAAGGGTAAATTCCTACTAAGTTACCTAGACTTCTATGTCTACTTCGTTTCGGTGTTCATCGGGTTATTCATTCTTGCTTTTGCTCTGATCAATGAAGAGTCCAGAAAGGGTAACGTTATCGACCCATCTCAGTTCATGGTTGAGTTGACATGGCAAGACAACGACAACAGCGACGTCGACCTCTGGGTACAAGACCCCACTGGTGCTATCACGTACTTTGGTCACAAAGACTCCCAGATTGTTACCCTCGATAGAGACGACATCGGAATTAATAACTCTGTGGTTCTAGAAGATGGGACGGTAGTAACTAACCCTATCCGTAGGGAAGTCGCTAACATCCGTAGGATCATTCCTGGGACATATACCGTTAATGTCATGATGTATAGAAATCGTACTGGCAACACAACTCCGACACATGTCATTATTCGTAGACTCAATCCCTATATTGAAGTCTCAGAGAAGATTGTAGATCTCACAGCAGAGGGTGAGGAAAAGACGGTCTTGAACTTCGATATGGATGACAAAGGTAATGTCTCGAATACTAATGATCTCTATATCCCCCTCTTTTCTGTGGTGAAACCTTAATCATGAACATCGTAGGCTATTTGACACTACTAGGTCTTCTCTCAATCACGGCGATCCTCCTAGTCAATCGATGGGTCCTTGCTATTGCTCTGATTCCTTGTTTGTATTTAGGCTATTGGTTCACACAAGAGAAGATTCCTGATTACTTTGGATACCCAGTACCGATTGAAACTCTTGATATTCCTGAAGCCCGTGTAGTCAATGCGTTTCAGGGTGAGAAGATTTATGTCGTACTGGTTATCAAGGGTGAGATAGAACCCCGTATGATCTCTATGGAACCCACTGAGGAAAACAAGAAGACTCTTAAAGAGCTTAGTACCCGGTTGAAGACTGGCGCTGCCGTTGTCTCTAACAAGAAAGGTGACGGTGATAGTGATAAGTCTGGTAGTAATACACAAGGATTCAACGGAGATACGGGAGATTTGAAGTTGGTACCTATCACAGAACAATCAATTATTTCAAAGGATTCTAATGAGTGAAATCCATTTAGTAGTAGCCGACCCACACGCCCACCCGGATCATAACAACGACCGTGCTGACCACATCGGACAGCTTATTCTAGACCTTAAGCCTACTAAGGTAATCAATCTTGGTGACATGTGGGATATGCCCTCTATGGCTGGATATGATAAAGGTAAAAAATCTTTCTGGGGTCGTACATTCCGTAAGGACATCGATGCGGGTTTGGAATTTGATGAGAGACTTTGGGCGCCTATCCGTAAGGCAAAGAAGAAACGTCCATATGCAGTCTTCCTTGAGGGGAATCACGAATACCGTCTCAAGAAAGCAATTGACCTCCAACCTGAACTAGAAGGTACCATCGGATTTAATGACTTTGATCTCAACAGGAATTATGACGAAGTCGTTGAGTACTCTGGTGGTACTCCTGGTGTAACTGAAATCGATGGTATCAATTATGCACATTATTTCGTCTCGGGGGTGATGGGACGTGCTATTGGTGGTGAGCATCCTGCCTATTCTCTTATCTCCAAACAGTTTGTTTCTTGTACCTGTGGGCACATTCATACTACTGATTATGCTGTTCGGACTGATCCTCGTGGTCGCAGGCTTCAGGGGCTAGTAGCTGGGGTTGGTCAAGACTACAACTCTGGTTGGGCAGGAAATATTAACTCTCTGTGGTGGAGAGGTGTCATCATCAAACGTGAAGTCTCTAATGGTACATACTCTCCACAGTGGGTCACTCTTTCGGAGTTGAAAAGGATTTACGGTTAATAAAATGAGTTCTCCGGAGCTTGGACTGAAGCATAAATTTAGATATACTAAGAAGAATTTTGAGAACGACCAAAAGGGCTCATTCAAACTTAGAGAGCCTGATTTAAGAAAAGAACAGTATCGAAGACTAAAACTTCGAGTAAATGATATTGAGGGTGAAGATGAAACAGGATAAAATCGAGGACTACATCACCCTTGCTCTAGAAGAGGCATCTTTCGAGGATATTCTTGAGAGATATGATTTGTCCCCTCAAGACGTTTTTACAATGCTTTATGAAGCAGGTATGATTGAAGAGGAAACGCTAGAAGCAGATTGTGATGTGTACTATAAATGAGAATTGAAGACGATTTCAGTGTAAAGCTCCCGAATGAACTCATTGAGGATTTCCTCAGAGATATAGGGGTAAAGGATGGCATGATCCAAGAACATCAAAACCTAGCAATCAATGACGTCACTTATGACGAAGACGACAGGTATGTTGAATTCTCTGGTAAACTAATTTCCAATATGGATGGATAATATGAAATTTCTAAATAAGCTAACTAGCTTTCAGAAGCTGGGTATCACTACTGTTCTGATCATTGTGGGATATGTCTTGATCGGGCTACTCAATCAAGCCCATGCAGACGAACTCCTTAGGACTCAGGCAATCAACCCTGTCTACAAGATCCTTACCACTACACCAGAAGGGCCGGGGTCGTGTTCTGCTACTGCTATCAAGATCAAAGGTGTCCCTGATGACGCCAACGTCTTCCTGACTGCCAAGCACTGTATCAACCCTGAACACCCAATTGGTAAACTCATAGAGGAAGAAATCACTGACAAGTCGGAATGGACTCGTTACTACGACTACAAGGTTGTAATGATTTCCCCGTCTTCTGATCTTGCAGGTATCCGAGTAGACGACCCATCCCTTAAGACACAGAAGGCTGTCGTTGCTGACACACAGGGGGCCGTGGAAGGCGATCAGGTCTTTTCGGTAGGGTATCCCCTTGGAGAATCAAGAGTCGTCTCTACAGGCTTCCTAGGGCAGAAAGAGCGTAGTTTCCATCCACTTGGAGACATTAAAGTAATGCAGAGGGCTTCGACACTACTCGATAAGGGTATGTCAGGTGGACCTCTGTATCAGAAGACAGACAAGGGATATGAAATCATTGGAGTGGCATCCCTTAAGGCCAATAGTAATGACTTCATGTCCTCATTCGTGACACTAACAGATATTAAGAACTTTGTAGAAAGGGGTGAATAAATGATTGACCGTCTGATTACAATTCTAACAGCACTTAAAACTTCTGGACTATCGGTTGTAGGAGACAAGAAGATGGAACTTCTAATCCTTGTGGCTGTACTCTTCGATGTATTCGTGAAGTAAATCATTAATTAATTAATTAACCCCTGGGTTCCGATCTGGGGGTTTTCTTTTCTGTAGAAGTTTAGAATGAATAAGGATTATATGGTGGTTACATACTACGAACTCTACACTACCTCAGCCTTTCATTGCCCGTATTGTGTCAAAGCCAAAGAACTCCTTGATGTTTATGGTTGTGAGTATATCGTGAGGGATATCAATCTGGATGGTGGAGCAAGAGAAGAGTTTCTGGCAGCAGGTCATACAAAAGTTCCTCAAGTATATCGTGAAGGGGTTCTGATTGGTGGTTCAGACAAACTCCAAGAACATCTCCGTCTGACACTAGTGAAGGCACAAGAGGAAAAAGCAATCGAACGAAAGGTGAAGTTCTGATGGAAATCTCTGAGTGGCAGTGGTATTGGCCTAATTGGTGGAAACTTTGGCCCAGTTACAGTAAAGGAGAGAAAGTAGAATATTTCGGAATTCCTTGTGCAGGCTGGACATTTTGTTTTGGTCCACTACAAATTAGAGGTTATCGTTAATGGGATTTAAGAAGTCAAAAGCATTTATTGATTCATGTCCTTTCCTTGACGACCCCGTTCTTGGACTCCCAGGTGAAGTCGGTGAGGTAATTGAACTCATCAAGAAGGAACGTCGTCAGGGTAAATATCACCAACCGATTGATCTCGATAAACTAGCCCTAGAATGTTATGACGTCTATTTTTATCTCGTCAGGCTTCTTGGGGTTTATGGATTGACTATGAGTGACGCCGTAAGACTTGGAGAAGAGAAGCTTACTAAAAGGTTTGAAAACGACTAATGAGGATACTTGTTTGTGGTGGTCGAGATTTTAGAAATAAAAAACTCCTTTATGACACTCTTATTGAGTATTGTTATAAAGAAGGACTACACCACCCAAGAGATGCAATGAGCCCAGATCCAAATAAAGTTTCTATTATCTCGGGAATGGCTAGGGGTGCTGATTCTTTGGGTTGGTTATTTGCTAAAGATCATAATCTAGAAGTATTTAGTTTTCCTGCTGATTGGAAACACCAATCTAATGGTGCAGGTCCTATCCGTAATCAGAAAATGTTAGATGAAGGTAAGCCAGACTTAGTCATTGCCTTTCCTACCAAGAATTCTAAAGGTACCTGGGATATGGTTAGACGGGCAGAAAAAGCTAACGTTAAAACAATTATTGTGAGAGAAGATGACAACGACAAAGATAGTAATTGAAAAAGAAATCGATAAGCTAGATGGATTGATCCAGAGGGCTCAGAACGAAATCCGTGAAGCCCAGTCCTTCATTAATGCAAAGGGGAAGTCCATTGAGGCTTGGAACAATCAAAAGGCTAGTATGATTTCAGACTTGGGGAAGCTTGATGGGTAAGTATCAATTACACGATAGATTGAGAAAAACAAAAGGTTCGTCTTGGCAAGGTCGTGTTGTCGGATTTTACAGTACGAAATTAACACCAGTCGGATATTGTATTGAGAGTGAACGAGAACTCGGATCAGTACAAATTTACCCGGAGTCGGCACTAGAATTGGTATCTGCTGATGGATGAAGAAGAATTTGATGACCTCTTCCCAGACTTTTTTGCTGACTGGGGGTGTGATGACGACGAGGACTATTGGGACGAACAAGAAGAAACTGAAGAGGAAGATGAGTGACGGAAAACAACCCATTTAAAGATTATTATCAAGAGTTTATTTACAAAAGCAGGTATAGTCGTTGGATTGAAGAAGAGAAGCGTCGAGAGAATTGGGATGAAACTGTTCACCGATATCTATCTTTCATGTCTAGCCATCTTTTGTCTAAGCATAATTACGTATTGTCTACTGAGCTTTACAATCGGCTTTATAATGCTATTTATAACTTAGAAGTCGTCCCTAGTATGCGTTCAATTATGACTGCTGGTAAGGCTCTTGAACGTGACAACACCGCTGGTTATAACTGTGCGTATCTTCCGATTGATGACATCAAGTCCTTCGATGAAGCAATGTACATCCTGTTGTGTGGAACAGGTGTAGGATTTTCAGTTGAGCGTCAATATATCTCAAAACTCCCAGAAGTCCCTGAAAAGCTCTTTGAGTCAGATACTCGAATTGTTGTCTCTGACAGTAAAGAGGGTTGGGCGAAGGCGTACAGGCAGCTCATCGCACTTCTATATTCAGGCGAAATCCCGAGATGGGACGTCAGCAAAGTTCGACCTGCTGGTGCAAGACTTAAAACGTTCGGAGGTAGAGCTTCTGGTCCAGGGCCACTTGAAGACCTTTTCCGATTCACCATTGCAAAATTTAAGGGTGCGGTTGGTAGACGACTCAATAGTCTCGAAGCCCACGATATTTTATGTAAGATCGGTGAAGTCGTTGTGGTTGGTGGAGTACGCCGCAGTGCAATGATCTCCCTTTCTAATCTCACTGATGACCGGATGCGTAAGGCGAAGTCTGGTAGTTGGTGGGAGAATGAGGGACAGAGGGCTCTGGCTAATAACTCTGTGTCATACACTGAGACTCCTGATGTCGGTGCATTTATGTCCGAGTGGTTGTCCCTCTATAATTCCAAATCCGGTGAACGAGGTATCTTCAATCGTGTCGCAGCAGTCAAACAAGTACGATCAGTTGGTCGAAGAGATCCTGGATATGAATTTGGAACAAACCCTTGCTCTGAAATTATACTACGACCGTACCAGTTCTGTAATCTCTCAGAAGTCGTGGTACGCTCAGGGGATACTATTGAGAAACTTCTTGATAAAGTGGAAATTGCGACAATCCTTGGAACGTTCCAGTCAACACTGACTAACTTCCCCTATCTCCGTAAGATCTGGCAGAGGAATACCGAAGAGGAACGTCTCCTCGGTGTCTCTCTAACGGGTATCATGGACTCTTCTCTGACAAATGGAAAAACAGGAGACCTCAAGGATCTTCTTGAAACCCTGAAGAAAAGGACTATTGAAGTCAATGCAACTCTGGCAAGTGATATTGGTATTAATGCCTCTACTTCTATTACCTGTGTCAAACCATCGGGCACTGTCTCGCAGTTGGTGGATAGCGCTTCTGGTATCCATGCTCGCCATAGTAAGTATTACATCCGTAGTGTGCGTGGTGATAACAAAGACCCTCTGACACAGTTTCTGAAGGACTCTGGTATTCCTAATGAACCAGATGTGACTAAGCCAGATGCAACTACGGTATTCTATTTCCCGATCAAGTCTCCTGAAGATGCTGTTACTCGTAACGACATGACAGCAATCGAACAGCTCGAACTCTGGAAGACCTACCAGTTGTACTGGTGTGAACACAAACCATCAGTTACTATCTCTGTACGTGAAAAGGAGTGGCCTAGTGTGGGTGCTTGGGTTTATGACAATTTTGATCTTATTTCTGGTGTTTCCTTTCTTCCTCATTCAGACCATAGTTACCGTCAGGCACCGTATCAAGACTGCTCGGAAGAAGAGTATAAGAAAGCACTAGAGAAGATGCCTAAGGAAATTAATTGGAAAGATCTTTCATTCTATGAAGCAGAAGACACAACAACAGGACTCCAAACCCTCGCCTGTTCAGCAGACGGTTGCGAGGTAGTAGATATCGGATGAGAGTATTAGTCGCTTGTGAAATGAGCGGCAGGGTACGTGATGCATTTATCAGGAGGGGTCATGAGGCGGTGTCTTGTGATCTCCTTGATACTCTAACTGAAGGCCCACATTACAAGGGTAGTGTCTTAGATATTCTTCATGACAATTGGGACCTGATGATTGCTCACCCTCCGTGCACAGACATTGCAGTTTCAGGAAGTAGGTATTTCAAGGAAAAGATTGCAGATGGGAGACAACAAGCAGCACTCGACTTTGTTAAGCTACTTATGGATGCTCCAATCGAACGTATTTGTATCGAGAACCCTGTGTCAGTTATATCTAGTAGGATTAGAAAGCCGGATCAGATCATCCAGCCCTACGAGTTCGGAGAAGACGCATCTAAACGAACTTGTCTCTGGCTTAAGAACCTCCCGGCCCTTGTTGGAACAAGATACGTTGAACCTCGCGTCGTTGATGGGAAGAAAAGATGGGGTAACCAAACAGACTCAGGGCAAAACAAGTTAGGTCCGTCAGAAGACAGAGCAGAAATCAGAAGTCTAACATATCATGGAATTGCCGAAGCAATGGCAGAACAGTGGGGTTAAATGACAAAGAGGCTAATCGGGTTTAAGTACCCGAAAGAAGAAATGAAGATCGTTGAAGTCGAAGTCCAGAAAGAAGTTCGTGTCGTCTACATGGGTGCCTTCCTTGGACGGGATGAAGCCGAAATCTATCGAGAAGAGTTCTTCACTGAGTTTGAGAAGGACCTCAAGGACGGACTCCTAGCTATCATCCAAGACGATCTAGTTATGATTAATAACCATTGGGTCGTACGTATCATGGCCCAGAACTCTCAATATGAATTAGATCTAGAATGAAGAAGCCTAGGAACGTAAAAATTGAAACCTTAGAAGATTTTAAATTCTATTGTAATGTGAGTGAGGGTGGTGGTTGTTGGGAATGGACTTTATCAAAATCATGTACTGATAGAAATGTACCGTATGGAGCACTCACTGTAGATGGTAAAGTTCAACCAGTTCACAGACTGACTTATCAACTTGCTAATCCTGAAGAGGATATTTCAGAAAAGGTAGTTCGTCATGAGTGCGATAATCCCCTGTGTTGTAACCCTAAACACCTACTCTCGGGCTCTCAAAAAGATAATATAGCTGATCGCGTATCCAGGAATCGTTCTAACTATGCTAAAGGTGAAAGAGTGGGATCAGCCAAGCTTTCTGAACACCAGATTGATGAAATCAGATATAGATATATTTATACCGATATAACTCAGTCCCAGTTAGGTAAGGAATACGGTGTGGGTCAAGATCAGATTTCTCGAATAGTTAATCATAAGAGGTGGGTATGGAAGGAAACACAATATGACAAACAGATGGAGCTTGAACTCGAATGAAAACTTTTAGATCCTTGAATAAAGCTTCGCTAGATGCTGGCTGTCGCCAGACAAGCATGGAACAAAGAGAAATCGCCCGTAATGCGACGGAGTCGATGGCAGGACCATATGGTCTTCCTAAATTCCCGGTAGAGAAGAATAGGATTGGTGATTGAGTAAAGTCAAATCCGATGGTGGTTCCACCAGTTATTACGACATCCCTGAGGGTACTAAGGACCTTGGAGATTTGGTGGAGTACAAGGACATGAACTTCAACATAGGTAATATCTTCAAAGCTGCTTATCGTCTTGGAGAAAAGGACGGTACAGACAAGAAGTATGATCTGAATAAGATTATTTATTTTGCCCAAAGAGAATTGAAGCGTATATGAAAGATAATTTCGAAGACTTTATTCAGTTATATTCTGGCAGGGCATTCCACTTCGGTAATCCTCGTGTAGAGGAAGTCCATATCGAAGACATTGCTCATGCACTTAGTCTGTTGTGTCGTTTCGGAGGTCACTGCAAAGAGTTCTATAGTGTCGCCGATCACAGTATCCGTTGTGCTGAGAATGTCCCTCAAGAGTTTAAACTTGAAGCCCTTCTTCATGATGCGAGTGAGGCATACATCGTAGATATGCCACGACCCATTAAATACGCACTACAGGGTTATCGTGACATAGAAGACGGTATTGACACTGTAATCAGGAAGAGGTTTAATCTTCCAGAAAAGATGTCACCTGAGGTCAAAGAGATTGATGCCGTCATGCTCGCCACTGAACGTAGAGATTTGATGAAACCGTCTGAACTCGAATGGCACAAGATGCTAGATCCACTAGATCAGATTACATATCCTAGGACACCCAAAGAATCTTACAACGATTTCTTGAAGATGTTCTATGAGTTAGGCTAAAACGCAAAAAGGCCGTAGGCCCTTCCATTGGTTCACCATTTTGTTTGGTGTTCTTTTGGTTGGGCCTACGGCCTTTTTATTTGTCTAAAATTTATTTCACAAGTCCTTCGGCTGCATCGAGCCCCTCACGGAACAACCTCTCGGTTTCAACAGCAGCAGGATACAGACCTACGTCCTTGTTTGACGTGTAGCTACGGACGACACCACGTCTAATAGACCTGTTAACGAATTGCCTAAACTGCTTATCGAGTTCGGATTCGCTGATCTGGTTGATCTTCTTAGCAAGGAAGTCGACGTCCTCTACGGAGTTCATCATGAAGTCGGCACGACGTTCTTTGACCTGATCGAGCATCTGGATGCTAGCAGGAGTCGTAAACCTCTTGACCTTAGTTGCCGTAGGATTAAGCTGACCAAAGAAGAAAGTAATGATTGTCTGAGCCGCCTGAGAAGGATCTTGTCCTCTCGGAAGTGCTCCAAGAAGTTCTTTCTGATCCGTCATAGGGGTTTTCTTTGAGATTGTGTCGTAGATGTCGGCTACCTTTTCGAGTGCATGGACGACCTCAGGCTTATCCCTGAAGACTTCCTTCATCGTTTGGTAGTCGTTTCCTGTGTCGTCATCAAAAGTCTTTTCAATGTTCCTTTCGTTTGCCCTCTTCGCGAATCTCTGTTCAGGTGGAATCATGTCCATCTTAGAGCCAGAGGTGATCTTGTTCTGGAGATAACGAATGTAGGAACCCTGAGCGGCGTCTCGAATGACTTCACCACCTGGAATCTTCCCGGCTTCATCAAGAAGTTGTTTGACGTTGGTGACTGAGTTCTTACCCTGAAAGATTGTGTTGAGTGTCTTACCGACGTCTCCGCTTTCAACAGGGATGAGACCATTTGCGGACTTAGTAACAAACCTAGCAAGGATGGAGTCTTCGGCTTTGGCTTTAAGTACCCCCGCCTGTTCCTTCACCTGATTGTAGATTTCCTGCTTGTCCTTAGTGGTGTTTTCAAGGGTCTGGATTTTAAGTTCCATCTTCTTGAACTCATTGACCAAGGGAGAGTTCATGCCTTCGAGGTTTTCAATCACACCACGGAGGTCACTCCTCAGAGTACCAATGTCTTGTTTGCCCCCTTTTGCCAAACTGTCAGCCAAATTGTTCACTGCCTTGGAAGCAAAGAACTCATGTAGATCAGGTGTGATGTCCTGTCCACCAGCCTTAGTGGCGTTCTCAAGAGCCTTACGATAGATTTCTCTTTCGTTGGTATTGAGGTTGTTGTTGATGTACTGAGACACTCCGACATTGAAGTCCTGTTTCCCCATAGGGATAGGATTCTTCTCTGTCCTGACGGCTAGCTCACCCTTGTCAGCAATGTTTCTGAGGGCTTGGTTCTGTTCTCCATGCCAGGCATTCTGGAGACTAATGTACTTACCCTTGGCGTCATCAACCATCTTCTTGATGTCGTCACCGCCTTGAGCAATGAAGTCCAACTGGTTGTTGTTGATGTTGTCCCGGAGTTTGTATAGGGTGTCTAGTCTACCCGTTGGGTCATTACCAGCAAGGTTAGAGATCTGCTCGTTGATCTGAGTCCTGATCTTGTTATAGATGTTACCTACAGATGGGTCGTTTTGGATGCTGTCTGCCATCTTCTTCAAAAATGGGTCAGTGATGTCATACTCAGGAGCTGAAGGACCCTGTTCTAGAGAACCCAAAGGTTTACCAGAAGAAGTCCTCATTTGGGTAGCAGGAGAATCCTTGATGACCTGTAAGAAGGAATTGGGATCACCCTCGGCATTGAGATTACCAATGGCTTTATAGGCGTCATCACTTTCGGTCTTCATCTTCTTGAGGGCTTCATAAGCCTTCGGAGCAATCTTACCGGAGATGATTTCCTGCTGCTTCTTAGTAGAACCCAAGCTGTTATTAGCACCAGCTAGGAATTTCTGGAAGTCGACGTCATCAGTCAGAGCAGTGTCCTGAGCAGCCTTGGCGGCATCGAGTTCACCCTTGACTTGTCCTACAGCGACATCAGGGAGAGTCCTGTCTTCGATATTGGCTTCACCAGCGAGTTTACCTGCTTGAGCCTGAGCACCAGCGAGACCACCCGGAGAGACGCCCTCAGCGGCATCACCCATAAGGGCCTGTAGATCGCCCACAGCGAGCGATGCAGTACCGTCGGCACCCATACTAGTGCGGAGCTTAGTAAGCTTACTAGAAGCCTCCTGTGCCTGATTCTTGACCCATTTATCAAATGAGCCAGGTTCTTGAGACTCCATCATATTCTTACGGTTGATGTAAGCAGCAGAGAAGTAGTCCTCGGCGAGTTCCTTGAAGGAGCTAGCGGTATCGAGTTTGACATTCTTAGACGCAGACATCAACTGAAGGTTCTTGACACCATTTCTCTTTACGGCATCGCCAAGAAGTCTCATTTTATGGATGGCCTCCTCAGGAGAAGACTTAGTCAGATTAGGATCGAGCCAACCCATCAGAGACACACCGGCTTGTTTGTCCGTCATGCTCAATCTACCCAGGTCTATACCAAAGGGTTTCATGTGTCGGACACCACCAACAGCAGGTTCAATGAGTTTCTGCATAGCAGTCTTACTGATTGCACCAAAAGTAGCTAGGGTACCTGAGATAGCGGGGGAGTCCAGAAGGAAGGACATGTCTTTGGCACGTTCGTCGCTCAAACCAAACGTCTTCTGGAGATAACCCGGAGTAAAAACCATACCCTCAGAGTTGTCTGGAGCAATAACGGCTTCACCTGTACCTACAGTAGCGACCTTACCAGCAGTCTTAGCCAACTGAGGAACCTTAATCCCAAGACCAGCACCCGTTATGACGGATTGAGCCGTGAGGTCTGCACTCTGTCTGGCGAGTTTTGCGTCACCAGTGAGCCTCAGTGTTTGGGCATAGGCTTCACGGATAGAGGTCTTGGCTTCAGGGGAGATCTTACTGAAGAGTCGTCCAGCAAGTCCTGCACTGTTACCAATGGCTTTCTCCATACCGGCGTTACCGAGTGCGAAGGTCGCGATATCCGTGGTGAGTTTTTCACCAGTTTTGTCAGGTACGGTATCCGGTAGATATTTACCGATGGTGCCCTCTTGGGAGAGCTTACCCTCGGTTACGAAGTCACCGATACCACCACCTACGTTCTCAAGGACCTGATAGGCCATTCTCTGGAGTGTATTGGCATCTGGCGGATCAACTATGTACCTATTAGAAAGATACGGGGGTTCCCCGTTACCCGGAGCAAAGTCAGGGTTGTTGATCTTCTGTTCCTGAACCCTAATAGGGATACCAAAAAGAGAAGAGTCTTCGCCAGTCTGGTAGTACTTTACCCAACGGTCGAGATCACGTTCGTCCTTGAGTTTCTTGAGATCCTCGGGCATTGCACCGATACCGAAGACGCCGTTGTCACCAAAAAGGGTACCCTTGATGCTACCTTCGTAGTCACTAAGGGGCTTATACTTCTCTTGGTTATCTACGTCGCCATAGACCTGAGACTTACTCTGAACGGTACTGTCTTCTGGGATAGAAGGGGTTTCAAACTGACCTTCTTCCCGCATCTTATTGATGTCGTTTTGTTCGGCCTGTACCTGTTCAGGGTTAGTGGCAGTACTGGAGTAGTTTACCTTCGGAAGTGGTTCATCAAAAATTTCAGGGTCACCCGGGAGTCTGTAGTTAGTACCTGGACGATTAGGAAGAGGGACTGCTGGCTGTTCCGGTTGAACCATAGCCGGAGCCTGGGCGTCTACAGTGTCTACTGTGGGATCGTTTTCCCACCAGTTACCCCCTTGAGAGGGGGCAGTCTGTGTGTTTTCCTGTGGTACAACAGGATCATTTTCCCACCAGTTTGCCATTACTTCTTAATCCTTATTTTCCCTGTCGGATCCATGTACTGAGTACCAGGTTGAAGTTTATTGTATTCGTCCTGGGACTTTACTGTGATTGGCCCAGCCTGTTCTTGACCCGGAGGCGGCTGATTAGCAGTCTGATTGGTCATAGCCTGACCAGCGGCAAAGTCCTTGTGGAGATTCCCGAGATATTGTCTAAGCAAAATTTTCTGGTCTTCTGGCCAATCCATCTGATTAATCTGTTCTTCAATACGCGCAGGACGAAGACCCGTCTTAAGGGGTTTACCAGTTACTGGGTCTCTCATACGGTTTTCAAAATCAACAACAGATGGGTTCTTATCGAGTTGGCGCTGGCTGGATGCGATCTTAAGGAATGCACCTTGCATCTGCTGATTGACGGTCTTAGTGATAATCTCTGGGTCGATAGATTTACCAATGATCTGCATGGCGTTGTCGAGGTCGTTCTTAGAGACCTTACCGTCAGAGGCGTTAGCCTGAGCAATTGCATAGGCAGTCTGCATCTGGAGAGAGCGGAACTTAGCGGCGTTAAGAGCCTTGTCCTTATTACCCTCAGATAGAAGACCACCACTGACAAACTTCTCAGCGGCACGGTTGTAATCTGCAATATCTTTTTCGATACCATCAAGATTACCCGACTGGGCCTTGCTAGTGATGCTGTTTTCCATATCATTAAGGGCACGGAATGCAGCCTGAGCGTTACCAGAAAGGTTATTGATCAGACCAAGGACGTTAGAAGATGTCGAAGCCGCATCACGGTCGTCATGAAGGATTTGAGCCATTTTCTGACTAGAATTCAATGCGCCAATGAAGTTAGTAGATGCGGCATTGTAGTCACCGGATGCCTTACCAAAATCATCGACCAGCTTGTTATAACGTTCTATATCCTTATCGTCCATCATACGAACAGGACCACTAACGAGTTGTTCTCCATTCGGGTTGGAGACATTATAGATACCGTCGTCACGACGTTCACCCGCGAATTGAGCGCCGAGAGAACCATCAGGGTTGATAGAGAAGTATTTGGAGACATTCTTACCCTGAGCAAGGGCATCAGCCTTAGCCTTTTCTGTCATAATCCTCTGATGGATCTTGACTTCTTCATTGGCTTCTCGGAGGGCAACGGGGTCGCCAGACTGTTGAGCCTTGTACTGTTTAAAGAGGGCATCACCGTAGTCACCGATCTTGTACTGATTCTTCGGCTTGTAGACGTACTTAGAGTTGGTATCGTCCTGAGTAACAGAGTACTCCTGCTTGGGATTGACTGTCTCTGAACGAAGACTGGGGTCAATGGAATCAATCTTCTGATTGACGGAACCCATCATGCCTTCATACTGCTTCTGAGCACCACGAGCAAGAATACCATCACCCGGCTTAGGCTGTAGAGGATTAACCTCGGCGTCATAAGTCGCTGTGACAGGAGTCGGCATCTTAATGGTCTGAGTCGGTGCCTTGTAAGAAGTGTTCTTCTCGTAATCACCAGACACCACACGCTTCTGAACAGTCTCGTAATCGACACCGTTGGCGAGTTCCTTGTAGAAGATAGGAGCGGAGTCTGGGTCACCCATCTGAGCAGCAAGGTCTTTTGCCTTACGGGCGTTCTCAGTTTCTACTAGACTTTTGGCCTCACGCTTCTTCTTCTGCTCCATAAGATTATCCATCTTGTAACGGAACATAAGGTTTTCTTGTTCTGCGTTGGCGTCTTCAGTACGTGCCCTAGCGGCATTAAATGCCTGAGCAAAACCACTAAGAAAAGTCTCTGCCATTAATTACTCCTGTCCCTGACCTTCAGGGTTTGGGGTTTGTTTTGCATCGGCACTGGGGTTCCCACCACTCATTGCCATAAAGCCTTCCTGTTGGATATCACCCTCATTACCACCCTGTGAGGTATCCTGTTGTTCGGCCTCTGATTTAATATCTGGAAGTTCTTCCTCAAGGAGTTTCATATTCTTGGGAAGTTTCATATCGTTCTCGTGTTTGAAGTATGTACCGGTTTCGAACTCACTGTCGTCTTCATTGATACCGATGTCGTAATCGACGTCAAAGCCGACACACATGAGCTCAATCATACGGGTCAGGGGACCTGCTAGAAGAAGCATGAAGTCCGGGGTCCACTTGCCTTCACCCATACCATGAAGAAGGACGAATCCCGTGATCTGACAAAGGGGGATACCCATTTCTGCCATAGTCAGGAGACCGTTGGCTACATTGAACTGAGTAATCCTACCAGAGAGATAGTCTAGGGCTTGGTCGAGATCAGTGAATTCCGGGGGTTGACGCCACGGATAGTTCTTGGTATCAGATGTGTAATTCTCACCTGGGATAGGTCCTGTATTAACCGGCATCGACTTCTCCTTCGGCTTCTTCTTCGAGTTTATCCACCTCTTTATTCTTCTTGGCTTTCTTCAGAGACTTACGGAGGTCTTTCTCATAACCATCGAAGAAGTCTTGGTTGTGACGGACCTTCTTACCAGTAGTCTTTTCGTAGTTTTCAAATCCAGCCTTGTTGTAGAATGCAAGGACTGCTTTTCTGATTGCTTCATCTAGATCCATTTATCACCTTAACCTTTAACTAAAGAGACCAGTGGCCATTTTATCGAAAGTCTTAGAACCCATGAATCCACCTACGATGCTACCGAGAGCGGCAGAGTTGGCACCCTTGGTACTAGCTTTGTTGTTGAGCTTAGCAAGGGCGATTTGAGCAGCACGATCCTTGGCACTTTCACTAGTTTTCCAGGCATAGTCCAGAAGGGCATCAGAACGATCCCAAAGCTGGTTGAGCTGGTTCACTGAGATATCAAGCATGTTCTTGACGTCTGCCGTTGCGGCTTCATACTTCTGCTGGTCGTCTTGGAGCTGGACCTGCTGTCTCCAGTTGGCATTTGCTACAGCGATGTTATACTGCTGTTCAGAGTAGAATTTCTGACGGGAGTCTTCCATAGTGGAGTTAAACTTATCGGCGTCCTGAGTCTGAGACGCATTGAACTGAGCAATCTGAGTCCCAAGAGAATCATAGAACTGATCGGTTTGGTTCTTGCTTGTGGCATTGAACTGTGCAGCCACGTTCTTAGAATTGGCATCAGCAAGGATACTCTGGATACGAGATTGGTTGTTGATTACAGCAGCCTGTTGCTCATTATCGAGGTTCTTCATATCCATAGCAAGGAATGACTGGGCATTCTGTACAGCAGCGGTCATGCGGTTATCGAGATTAATCTCTTCGAACTTCGCAAGGACGTTAGCGGCATTGATAGTCGACTGCTGTTTGTTATCAAGGTTCTTGATCGTCAGTGTCTGAAAGAACTGGGCGTCCTGTTGGGCAATCGGAAGACTCGCCTCAAGAAGTGCCTGAGACATAGCAGCCGTAGCGGCAGTACCAGTCATACCAGAGAAGGCAGCGATCTTCGAGACGTTCCTGGCAGTTGCAGCAGCCCATGACGGGATCTTGGGTTCACCGGTATTCGGATCAACAAACTGGTCCTGAAGAATGGCTAGCTGACCCTGTAGGGTTGCCTTGCTGTCGACGTAATTCCCCTCACCGAGCTGTTGAGCAAGAAGCTTACCGCTAGAGGTACTCGTGTCGATGATATTGGAAATGTCCTGAGCGGCATACTGCTTGAGTGCCTGACCTAGTTCATTCGTCGTACCGTCTTTGTTCGTTCCAGTGGCGATACCAGTAGTATCAGCCTGGGGTACGTCTTCGGCCTTGATCTGAGCCTTGTCAGAAACCGTACCTTGAGCACCAGTCATGGTGTTGTTCTTTACAGACTCTTCAGTCTGAGCAGCCTCATAGGTATTGGCGTCTTTTGGAGCCACCTGATCGATCGTAGAACCCTCAATTGTAGGGGTCTGGCCTAGTGCCAGCTTGGGATCGTTGGGATCGACCTGTGCCGCAGTACCGGTTTGTGCCTCGACTTGGGGGAGTAGTCTAGTCCCCTTTTCGGTCGTGACAGCAAGACTCGGATTAGCAGCCACTTGAGCAGCCCAGTTTTCAACACTTACCTGCGTTTTATCATTTGTTGGAGTTCCAGCTACTATATCTGCCATTATTTATTTCCATCCACCTCGTTACGGGCTTTATGTTTATTGTAACAGTCTACTAGAGACCACCTGTCTGTACCCCAATAGGCTTCAATCTCAGCTTGGGTCAACTCCCTTTCAGGAAGAAGAGTGGGGAGATTACAGAGTTCTTTGATTTTACTATCAATGGTTTTCTTGGGTGGATCGCGGGCGATAACGACTTTACCTGATCCTGTTGAGACGCATGACGCCAGACTTACTAATAGCAGGACGTTTAGCATTAGTGTCTTTACTAGCTTCAACCTCATTCTCCTTCACGATCTGATCTAATCTATCCCTATCGGCTTTGAGATTATTCAAAACTTTATTTTGTCTTTCGACGAATTTGTTGTGGTCTTCGATCTGCTTCTTAAGAAGGTCAGCAGACAGTCTATTGATTTCGGAGATTTTTTTAAGGTACTTGGTTTCAGCCCTGGAATACCCAAAGTCATAAACTTTATACCCGACATACGACAGAGCCAGTAGGCCAAGGACACCTAGAATCAAAGAGAGATATTGTTTTACAATCCCGAAAGACAAAACTGTTTTTCCTTCTCTCTACGGTTTACAAGACCCTTCCAGATCCGACCACCGGCTTTATTGAAATTCACGAGATAGTTGCAGGCTTCTTTGTACTTACCCTGATTGATGAGGGTCTTCATATTGCCGTTACAGATAGCACCAGGACCCACGTTGTAAGCCAGAGAGACATATGCGATATAGGGTTTGATAGGAATGTTATCGGGGTTCTTGAGACAAGCCCTCATACCGTTTTCGTGTTCTTCAATAGCAACAATGAACTTGGCGTCACATTCTGTCTTGGTAAATTTCATTCCGGGTTTGATGCCCTTGGTAAGGCCCTGACAAGCAGTCCATACACCAATGACGTCTTGATATGCATAGGCGCTATAACCTTCAAATCCACCAATTAGGGAGATAGCGAGAAGACCTGCTATCCCGGTATTACGTAACCTACTTGCCATTTTTATCTCCACTAATTGATGTTTGTGCCTTAAACCTCATAATATTCGCTAAGATGACCACCACAAAAGATAGCCCCAGAAAGAGTTTCGGTGGGATGTAGACAACCTCCTGGATATACGGCAACGCGAATTCACAAGCAGAGAATACTGCTGCAACGACATTAAGCCAAAACTGATACGAGAATTTAAGGATTGATTTCCAGTTGTCTACAATCATCATTAATCTGCCTTTTCTATAACCAGTGGTTTAGATTGTCTGGTATATCCTGTGACCAAGGTTCTAAGAGGTGTATTCAACCCAGTGTTTGGATTATAGAATGCTCTAGAGAAGTCACATCGATTGGAGTTCATTACTACGACACTTTTTCCGTTAGTGTACGTACAAGGACTGCCGTTTCCTGGGATAACTACAGGTCCACCTACGTCCCTATGTTCAACAGCAGAATAGAAGTCTTGGATTCTCAAGGTTTCTGTTCCAGTATTTATCCAACCACTTTGTGTTTTATTTTTAGGTGTGAATGCGGATAGGTCTTCAGTGAGACATAGATCGTCTATAGATGCCCAATCGTATTGACCACCTGAGGGTTTAATGTATTCGACATTATAGAAGGCGTCTTGGGCAGACCACATCGTCCCTGTCCAACACTCAGCCATGGTATGGTCGAGATAAAGAGGTTGTCCTTGGGGGCCAAGACTTACAGGTTGTCCAGAAATAATTCTAAGACTCCGTGTCTCAACCCCCAACATAGCTAAAATCATAGTCATGATGTCTGTTGCGTCATAGCAGAGGACTTCAGGGTATCTCTGAGTAGGGTCACTGACAGCCGGAATACACTTCCAAAGGTCCGTCATAATAACGTCCCAGTTTTTCACTCTAGTATATTGGTAGTAGTATCCGGTATTTATATTTGTAGGGTGAGTCGTATACTGCCTAACGAATTCCCTCACAGTTTGCATCAAAGCAGTGCCTGGATTATTGACGGTCTGTTGATAACACCACTGAGCCACTTCTGTAAGTTTAGCTACCATTTTTTACACGACCTTCAAGTTCTTTGATTTTCTGCTGCGCTTGAAAGAAACTAGCCTCTAATTGGGCATATTGGATAGTTAGTTTCATTACCATTTTCTCTAATTCGTTCATACTAACCTCCGAAACTCAAGGATGTTCCCACAAAGGCAGAAGCTGGACCACCCGCCGTCATAGATAGGGGTCTATTTGTCTGTGTTACAAGACGATTGTCCCAGCCGATAACTAGGCGACTATTTGATAGCTGGGCGTTTTCTCTCTCAGTTCCTCCCAGGTATACAATATCAGTCACTCCAGATTTCATACCAATGGAGAACAAATAAGCATTAGAATTGATATTGATGTTATAGTTCAATGCACTAAGTCCACCGCCACCAGTCCCATTTGATGTAAGAATCGATGCAGTCGCTACAGAGTACATCCTAAAATAACCTTCAGTAATATTCGTGTTGAAGGTCAGAGAGACAGTACCTGTAGTATTTACTGTATTAGGCATGTACCCACAAGCCGCATAAACTCCACCTAAGGCGTCATTAGCAAATCTGGTGTCAGCATTAGTCGGTGTAACTCCACCAATAGTAAACCCCGTGACATTGATACCAGTATTAATCGTTGTGAATAGACCGAGTTGGATAATCATCAAACGAGTAGGAAAAGTCGGACCAAATTGAGCCAAGAAACTCCATGAAGACTGTCCACCAGATGATATGTCTTGAGAGTGGACCAACTTAACAGCAGTTTTACTATAATAATCGGTCGGAATAATTATAGAACCGGAAGGTTTATCTGCGAGCCAACGTGTAGTAGGGTCAGGAAATACAAGATCACCACCAGTCTGTCGGAGTTCACCTCTGATATCTGCACCAGTCATAGAACCTGAAGATTGAAGTGTCATAAGTTATCCTGTTACTGTTAGAGTTCCGTTAATGGTGGCTGTGATACCAGTAAACACTGCGGTGTTTACCATTGCACCATTGGCAACTGTCTGAATGGTAACGGTGGCGTCTTCGGTACCAGAGGTGGCGTCAGTGATCGTGGTCTGAATCCTGCCGTAAAGTTGCTTATTAGCGGCAGAGTCTCTACCATTGAAATCCACAGACCCGATTACATCAGAAGCCGCAGGGGATGCAGAGTCTCTAAAGACGTCGAGAGAAGGTCCTACAGTGGCTCCAGCATCAGTAGATACCAAGGCAAATCCCTCAATAGTTGAGAAGGTACCACCAGTAATCGTTTTACCAGTGAAAGTCATAGCACTCGGAAGACTTAGTGTAGGGTTGCCAGAGACACCAGAGCCATTAGTTACGGTGACTTCGTTGGCAGTACCTGTCAGTGTTCTACCAGTAAAGGTATCAGCAGCCGTCTGAGTCAGAATACCATTGGTGTTATAAGCAGCAAGGGCAGTAAGGGTTGAATCGTGGGCTTCTACGTCTGTACCAATAACAAGGCCAAGATTAGTCCTAGCATTAGCTGCCGTAGAAGCTCCCGTACCACCATCAGCCACAGCTAGGTCGGTAATACCGGTAATAGATCCACCAGTGATTGTAACGGAGTTAGCGGCTTGTGTAGCAATAGTACCAAGGCCAAGAGTACCTCTTGCAGTGGCTGCGTCAGCGTCGTCCAAAAGGGTTTTTATGTAAGTAGATACACCCAACGTAGAAAGTGCAGTGGATGCATCGGCGTCATCAAGGATGGTTCTGGCATAGGCTGTAAGATCGGTTACTGCATAAGTATCAGATGCAGTCGTATAGATCATCTTGTTTGCTGCGGTAGTCAAACCAGCGATAGAGGTCAGACCGGCATCATAGAGGGTGTATCTCTGCCAGATAGCAGCCGTCGCAGTGGCATCGACACAGACGTAAAGGACGTCATTAGTGACATCGATCCAAAGAGATCCTACGGCATACCCGTCATTGGCGTCATCACCAGCAGTTGGTGCAGTCGTGGCATCTACTTTATTAATACCACCACTACCACCGTTGGCCACAGGTAGGACACCTGTAACGGACTGTGTCAAATTGATCTTGGGACCTTCACCTACCGTACCGTCATGGGTATGACCAACAGAGGAGTCGAAGGCATTCTGGAGCTGATTGAATTCGGCATTAATTGGTGCCGCTTCAATGACTTCTCCAGTTTGGATTTCAGCGGCAGATTGTCTGGTATAGCCAGTACCCATTATTTTCTTCCTTCAACATGGAACTCAAAGAGAGTGCCTTGGATTGTGTAACTTGGATTTGTATCGACAGACGAATACCTGATTTGGACTGATAACCCAGAACCCTCAACATTCGAAACAAGGACTGGCGTAGTCGCACCAGAGTAGATAGCAGTACCATAAACGGCAGTACCATAAACTGCACCGACGTTACCAGGATCGCTTTCGATGGAGTACGTGTCAGGGTTCAATTTGGTGGGTTCTTCCCAGTCATAAACCAGCCTTGCGTTGATGTGCATCAGACCTTCAGGACGGATAAAGAGACGAATCTTTCTCATCGTCTTACGGACACCTGCGTCACCAAAGTCTAAGAACGGAGTACTGTAGATGGCCTCAATAGGTGCACCGTTGAAGTCGTCACCAATTTCTTGTCTAAGGACGTTTCCGTCGTAGTCTCCATGAAGGACATATTCAGTAGCACCGATGTATTTAGATGCAGCACATGAAGCAGAGATACCCTTAAGTCTTCCCCACTCCCAAGCAATACCCCCATCGGGATAATCTCGGAGACAGCCAATTATACCAAAAGTATCAGCAGTGGCCTTAGTGGGAGACGACAGAAAGAAGCGGGCCTGGGACTTACTTCTGATAAGGACAGAGCAAAATTCTGTCATACTGTTGGTAGTGATTTCTTCTGTGACCAACCTCTGGATCTTCTTAGAAACAACCTCCAACTGGACGTCACCGATACGGTTGGTGCCACTAATGGGCCTGAAACCATCCTGAGATAGAAAAAGGAGGTCGCCGTCGACTTCCTGTACACTATCAGAGGCGAGGCAGCCAACGTTAGCCGTGACTTCATTGAGTACGAAATCAGTGTTTGAGACTTCGATCTTTTTGATGTTGTTCTTACCAAAGACATACAAGGAGTCTCGGAAGGGTTTGATCTGTACGGTATCGAAACCAACGGGGAGCTGACCTGCACCACTAGCGGCTGTAAAATCATATTCTTTAAGGGGTGCAGAGTTTATTACGAGATGATTTCCTGCAAGAAAGAGGTGGTTCTTAAAGACGTTGACGTAGCTAGGATTATCAATGGCTTGGTTACCACCTGCGTTGGCATAGTTAGCACCGGAATGAGCCACAGTGATCTGAGCCCAGTTAGTACCGTCATAGAGCATTGCAGGGTTTACACCATCGACAAAACAGATCTTAGGGGTCCCATCAAAGTTGAATTCTACAAACCTAATTCTCGTTACATTGACAGAAGACTTGGTGAATACTGTAGGGAGTTTTGTCCAACCAGTACCATTGAAAATGTAGAAGTCGTAGGTGTTGCCAGCCTGCTGTTTTCTAGCTACAATGATGTCTTCGTCCAAGAAGGCCACAGTAAGGATACGACCCTCTGCACCTGCGGCATCTACTTCTGGAAAGGCTTCAGCCAATGGGGCAAAACCAGACAGACGTCTGTAACCACCAAAGAGAGAAGCCTCGAAATTCTGGAGTTCGATTGCAGAGCCGGGTTCGTTATCGGAAAGTTGGATATGATTGACGTTAGAATTAAGTCCCCCAATAGAGACAACCTTCTGGCTCTGAATACCTTCCATCATAGGTGATATGCTCCTGTGTTTCCATAGAATGGACCGCCACCGAGATTGGTGCGACCGTCATATACGTATGGGGGTGCCGATTTAACGAGAAGGTCATACATGTCTCTGATACCTTCTTGGAACTTACTTTCAGCGATCTGTTCACCTTGGGGATTTTCCCTGAAAAGGTTCAGGTGATAAAGTGCACCCCAAGTGATTACGTTATCGAATTGTGTAGGAATGTCGCAGACGTCATCAAAGGCAGCGAGTTGTGTAGGGTTCTTGAAATACTGGAATGTGATTTCGTATGCAGCATTCGGGGACGGGGTGACACCAAAGCCTCCAGCCGGATTCTTAAATACATATTCAGGGGGTTGACGACCGTCAGGTAATGCACCTGCATCGAGGTCTCTAAAGTACTTATAAAATTCATCTACATCGATCTCTGGAAGAGTCATAGAGGCTATGTTCAAGGCGTCATCACGATTAATCCTGAAAGACTGCCAGTCTACTGATTTGAAATCTGAGGGCCAGAGGTAATAGTTCTCACCGATAGTGAGCGTCTGACTACCATTCATTGCGTGGTATGGCCATTCCCAACGCTGTTGATTTATTTCATTAATTGCATCGACTACGGAGTCTTTGACAACCGCTTGCATACCCTTAGCGGACGCAAAGGAAGTCTCTGTAAGTTCGACCTCATTGATTCTCCGGATGACTCTATTAGTCAGACTTAGAAAAGTACTTCCCATTGCTGTTCCTTATATGAAATTAGCTAGTCCACCACCAAGGGCAAACTTAATAAATACGACAATGACTGCACCCCACACCGTGAAGTTCAAATTCTTTGCTGTCTTTTTAATTTCTTTTAGCTCTTCTTTTAGTTCTGAGAACTCTTTCTTCATGTAGTCTGAATTGACCTCATGCTTACCAAGAGAGACATCGACGATGATTCTCCACTGTTCCAGAACTGAGAGCCTTTTATCCAACCCTTCTGTATCCATAATTAACCCCTTTATATGGAAACCGAGGGATTTTTAGGCCCCTCGGTCATTAGTTAATTATGATCAGGACTTAGGCTGAGCGATAACGCCACGCTGTTCCGGGGTTACGTCAACGACGACAGCCCATACCATGATCTTACCACCCGTGAGGGTGCCAGTCATAGCCTTGAGAAGGATGTCAATCGTGTCAGTTACTGCGAGGGTCAGAGGCATCGTCTGGTCGCCCAGAGGAGTTGCGTACGAACCCACAGTGGCACCAGGGAAGGCCCAAGCAGCGACATAGGCGTCAGCATTCGTACCGGTGATACCGATATCGAGCGTGAGGTCAGCGGTCGTGCCAGTCATGGCAGCAGTCTTCTGTGCACCAGCGGCAAGAACCATGACACCAGCCGGAAGACGGAGTGCTTCGATGATGTCTGCCTGAGCAAGGGCAGAACCCTTAGCCGTTACAGCAGCAGCGATGTCGATTTCCCGCCATACCTTGTATGCCATGTTCGTGTTGTCCATAACACGAGTCGTCAGGCTGGTAGCCGTTGCGTAGGGACCAGCCGACAGAGTAGTAATAGTAGCCATTTATATTCTCCTTATCCTAGGTCTTTAACCTTAGTTGGCCTTGTTGTAGATTGCACGAACCAGACCGGTCGGACGAAGAATCTTACGACCGTACATGTGCATACCACGGACGATGTCAGAGAAGCCGAACGGCGAACGGAAGGATTCCGTCTTGTTGATCTGTTCAGCCGTAGCCGTCGAGGACTCATGACCTGCCAGGATGACACCGTAGTCAGTTGAAGAGCCGTTGTTATCCAGAACAGCCGGACCGTTACCAATGAACGGAAGGTTGTTCGAGGAGTACCACTTGAAGCCATAGATGGTGTTAGCGGAGAGCTTACCATTCGAGAGTTGTTCCGAGTCCTGATAGAACTGGTTCATGAACTTCGAATTTTCATCCATCAGGATTTCAAGGAATACCGGGTCAACAATGACGTAGCGGCCTTCCTTCGGAGCGTTCTGCTGATCGAGCAGACGGTTCATGCGGTTGACGAGCTGAAGCGGAGTGACGTCATAGGTACCAGCAGTACCGACGGCAATCGAGTCAGAGGCCGAACCACCAGAAACGAACGACGCACGGGTCAGCTTGTGGATGCCCAGGAGTTCATCGGCGTCAGCCGTGGATTCTGCCTTGGTACCGACAGCAGTCGTACGAGCCGTCCAAGTGCCACCAATCGTGAGCTGCTCGTAGCCAGACATGTAACCCAGAAGGTCAGCGTCATAAGCCTGTGCGAGGTTGTAAGCTGCACGATCCGTTGCGAGGTCCATCCAGTTGACATGAGACTGCTTCTTCTCGATGTCGTCTACCTGGAACTGGAAGGCGCGGGCACGGTCAACGATCAGGGTGAAGTCCTGGTCTTCGAGATCCTGAGACGTCATCTGTGCACCACGGGCGTAGTTCACGATCTGAATATCAGGTTCCTTGATGATCTGGACCGAATCACCGTATTCCGAAATCTCACCGAAGTAGTCAGAGTTCGTTACATCCAGTGCAACAGAGCTCTTACGGAACTGCTTCTGGACTTTCTGCGAGTAAATTACCGGGCTAAATTTGCCATTAGGCAGGTTGTTATAGCCGGGAGTTGTTTGAAATGCCATTGTATTTCTCCATTAGATTAAAAGATTTGTTTGTTACAAATAGATCAACCCAAAGAGGGGCCATTTCTTTCAGGTATCCTCAGTTCCATCAGGGAACGACGCGCACAGCGCTAAAGGGGCTGATTGATATGGGTAGTCTTCTTTTGTATGTTCTATGTCAGTAAGACTCAGAGCTTTACTATTAACGGGCACCACCCGAGAGGTCATAAAGGATCTTACCCCGTCGCGCTGCATCCATGATTGCGGCTTCGTTCTTTTCGAACATTGCACCGGTCATCTTCTGGATCTGCGACTCGGTAAATTCATAATTACCGGCACCAATATCAGGCTCTTCGACCGCCGAGCTACGAACTACCTTAGCCGCATTTGCTGGAGTGAAGTCGTCGTCATCAACCTTTGATTTACGGGACTTCTTGGTCTCTGCCTTATACTTTGAAATAACAAGAGAAGCCTCTTCCACATCAAGTGAATTCATCTTGTTCTGATACTTCTCAGGCTGTTTAGCGAGCCACTTCCTGAAATCGGAATCCTTCGAAAGGAGTTCACTGAGGTCGGGATGGGCTTCCCTGAGAAGAATGAATGCCTCTTTAGCATCCAATTCCTTTTGCTTAAGCTCAACCTTTGAGAGCTTTTCTTCTGTACGGACGTTGGCTTCGCGGATACGCTTCTGAACGATGGTTTCTAGAATACCAGAGAATTCAGGATATTCACGCATCCACTGCTCTACGTCTTCGTCAGACTTAGGGGCTTTGAGTTGGCCCCGGAGAGCCTGTTCGAGTTTGTTTTCGAGTTCGGAAATTCGTGTCTTGTTGTCGTTTTGGACAGTGTCGACATGACGCCGAAGGTCTCCGTATCGCTTCTTCCAGACTTCCTCATCTACAGACGTAGCGGGTTCTTTCATAAGAGCCTCTTCCTTTTCGAGTTCTTCGACTTCGAGGATTTCGGCTTCGACACGAGAGTTACGATATTTTGTCATTAGGTTCTCCTTTGGGGCCACAAGTGGTTCCTGTCATCAGGAAGGTTGAGGGTAGCCTTTGATTAATTAATAGGAACGACCACCACTAAATCCAGAGGATATCTTGTCGTCCTTGTCCTTGCCGGGATTTCCAGAAGTACCGGTCATACCAGAGCCGGAACCACTAGAAGTACTTGATCCACCAGATCCTCCACCCATGCTACTAAACCCACTTCCCGAAGATTCTTTGGTTGTTGAGGGCTTACTAGATGCGGTAGACGCCAACTGAGACGAGGACTGAGACGAAGGTTTTGTGTTAACCTCTGAAACCATTCCACTCATATGAGGCGCGTATGACGCAGCGGTGTTGAATACCGTATGTGGTGCCGGGGACGTAAATGACCCCTGCGGCTTACTGTATTCATCCAAGAAACCAAAGGTGTGTGGACCGATTTGTTCCTTGTTCTGCATCTGATCTGACCAACCCGGGTTTACATAGTCAGCGTGATAGCTGGTAAAACCTAGGTTGTTTGCAGGATTGGAAATGTAGTCACTTACGAGTGTGTCATAAGTACTTTTGTTTCCGTGGTAATTAGTTGATGCCGTGTTTGATGCGGCTTGGTTGCTCCAAGTAGAATACTGATTAGGAGCGGTGATTGCTTCAGTGATACCACCGTACTTAGGGGCTCTGTTCTCGATGGTTGAGAGGATACCCATGGCTTCACGCCTACCGGCTTCAGTCGTTAGGTCTGTCTTGCCCGGATCGATTTCACCTGCAAGGGTCATACCCATGAGTTGTTTTTGCTCATCAGTGACGTCCTTGAATCTGTCAGGATTGACAGTTGGACCAGAAGTTTTTTCAGAGTCCATCAATGAGTCATAAGTAGGCACTGGGCTGGAAGTCTTTTGTTCAGACCCAGGTACGGGACGTCCCATGAAACCCAGTGTAGTACCCAGAGGGGTGTCTTGCGGCTGATCGGTTTCAGATATGGCATAAGACGGCTCTTCTGGACGCTGTCCGGGAACAGGGGGGTTATTGATGTCATAATACTGTGAAGGCATCACCCCAGTTGCTCGGGCGTTATCGAGTGTGTCTGCCCATTCCCTACCTGCGGAAGCCCATTCAGGACCACCTCGGTATTGATTGAGATCCATGGTATCGATATGCATCGTGTTATTGCCCATGTACTCAGGACCCATACCGAAGTTCGCGTTGTACCTTGCAGCCATACCCTGAGCGACGTTTTCGATAGCAGCCTTGTCGTCTGGATTATCCAGGGAAAGCTTGCGACCGTTGGGGTCTCTGATATCAAGGTCAGCAGCAAAGCCAAGCGGGTGTCGATATTGTGTACCTACTGGAGAACGACCTTCAGGTTCTTGACCCGATGTAACGTTAACGGAGTATCCCGGACCAAGTAGATCAGTGACGACGTCAGAGACTTTGTTACCAATACCTGAAGACGGGATTTGATTTCTACCCTTGCCTTCGAGGTCGTAGTTGACGTCCGCCATATTACGAGCCGGAAGATCGGGATCATCAATAGGTTTAAAACCATCAGGAGTACTGGCGAGACCGAGACCTGCATGGTAATGACTCGTGTCATCCATTTTGTCCTGTTCTTTACCGGCGTGTTTTACACCATCAGGAACAGTCCCAGGATTTCCACCTGAAAGAATGCTTCTCTTACGAGCCTCTTCAGGGGTAAGAGTTGTTTGGTCTTCTTTGTTCTGGGCTTCGAAACCTACGGGATAGTCTTTGTTATTGATCGGAATGTTACCAATGAAACCATCCTTAGGGCTCCTAATCATATCCTTGGCGAAATTCGCTTTTGGCGAAGGAATACCAAGCATCTTCTGAGCCGTACGAATGGCGTGGTTGTTACCGAGATTGATACCGGTATTAAGAGCCATTGAAGCCATACCGGCACCGGGTACAGGAGCCATTCCGAGGAAAGACAAGTAGCCCGGCTTGTTGATATAGCCGTAGTTATCAGCAGCGGAGGGTTCTACATACTGTTGATCGAAGTCATTGATGTCTCCACCCCTTGTACCAAGGAGCTTCCTGAGATAGTCGAGCTGATCGAGCTCTTCCTCAGACATGTCTTCTTCCCTATTGTGAGCCATTAGGATCAGGACTCCCTCGGATTAAGGACTTCTTCCCTAAGTGTTCTGAGTCTAGAGACTTCCTCGATTGCACCTTGTAACCTCAGGACCTCATCCCAAGACTTGACGTTTACTAGCCTGTCTTTAAGAAGAGAAATCCTGAGATCCATGTAGAAAGCGAGGTCGTCCATATTAGTCTTAGAACCGACTAGAGCCGAGAGTCTCTGTGCGTCTTGTTTGTTCATCCAGAGAATCCTTCTGCACCGGGTTCGGGGGCATTACCTGGGGCGATGTTACCGTCACCTTGTCCTGTCGGATTGTCTGGGGCAGGAACCCCACCAGCCGCGCCCTGATCATTCGGGTTTTGCGGGGGTTGGCCAGAGAGTTCAGCCATCTGCCTCATGAGGGTAGCCTGAACGGCTGCTGCACGGGGGTCGTTGACAACCTTCTCTTCATCGAGATCGAGGCTTGCTGCGTATTCTCTAAGGATGTAATCCCACTTAATGAATGGGGCCATGGAGGGATTGGGTGCAGCGAACTGTGCCAACTGGAGAAGTCTCTGAGAACGGATTTCATTTCTCATTAGAGACTCTGTACCCTTGGCTACGACTTCTAGACTTCCGATAAAATCCTCTTCGAAATTAAACTGCATGTTGAATGCGAAGAGTGCCTTACCAAGAGGGGCAAGGAGGTAGTCATCGATGTTACGTACAACTGCTTTGATGTTCTGTGCGGCTGCACCCATAAGCATGGACATACCCGCAGCGGTCCTAGAGACGCCACCTACGCCGGTTTGACCGTGTGCATAGGAAGGCATACCAGTTGCTTCATCAGAAAGCTGACGGGCCTTGTCGAAGGCAAAGAGGGCATCCTGTGTGTGGTTGTCGATCTTAACAGAGTTGATAGCCTGTCCAGTAGGACCACCAGAACGTCTAAAGACTTTACCCGGAAAGAGTTCCATGGACTGACCCGGAACGAGGTAGTCTTCATTGATTTCAAGAATGACGTTAGAAGACAGGGCGGCGTTATCAACCGCGAGTCTCATAAAGCCGTTCATGAGAAGCTGTGTATCCAGCATGTTCTCTGCGATACCAACACCAAAGAAAGAATAGGGGTTGATTTCGTAAGGGACTACATGATAAGGGATACGAGCAGGAGTAAAGGGATTGAACACGAGTCGGAGGACGTGACCACCAGAGATCCAAGCGTTTACCTGAATCTGGTCATGATTACGAAACTCTCTTGGGATCTTGATATCGTTCTCTTTAGCGAGTTCGGCATCAATGACACCCCAGTATTCAAGGACTTCCCAACGGTCGTGGACATTCATCTGATTATGGGTCTGCTGAATAAGTGCAGTCTCCCAGTACTTCTGAGAATAGTTAGGACCTTCCTCGATGAGCTTTTCGATGTTCTTACCACGGAAGTAAGGACGCTTCTTTAGGGCTCGGAGTTCAGTCTTAGAAAGACGATGACGTTGGATAAACTTCTCTGCTTCAGCCATGTTACGGGCGTCACAGTCGGGATAGGCGTCCCACACGGAAACGTACTCCATAGAGGGGATAGTCTTGATTTCGGGATCATAGGTGCCATCTTTACCCCAACGAGGATATTCCTTGTCGACAGCAAAAGGACCCTTGTAGATACCAGTACCAAACAAAGCCAATTCAAAGACAGTGGAACGAAGAGACTTGCTTGCGTCTGCTTCATCCAACTGATCGAGAATCTTCTTTTCCATCTTCTTCGCCGCGTCATTCGCGGGCTCGAAGGTTACGTCCGTAGGTAGCTGTCCGGGACCTGACTGAATCTTATCAGCAATAGGATCTAGGAGCTTCTGTTTAGGACCAAAGAGTTTGGCGATATGAGGAGCCATCTGGGGATTAGATGTCTTCTGGTTCTGACCCTGTTGAATCTGGGACTGACCGGTCGGATCGAAATGGACTTGGTCTTCAATACCTGTCGGGAGATTCTGGGGTTGGATACCAATAGGAAATCTGTTACCAGCAAAGAGGACGTCTGTGATCTGAGCCACAGCAGCCATTACCTTTGTCTTTGTGATCTTGATAAAGGCTTTGGATTTCTCGTTACTGGAGAACTGAGTAGTAGGGCCGTAGAGACCACGGTAGTTTCGGAAACATTCGAGCCATCTCTGCTCGTCAATGTACCTCTTCCTTTCGGATCGGGCGAAGTCTTCCCGAATGGCCTCTACTAGTCTAGAGTATTTCCTGGTATCATCTGCCGGATCATTGGCTTCAGGGACTGCTACCGCCGAACTGGGATCAGTAGAAGTCTCTACTGTCAGATCACTATTTAGTGGCATTTCATCCAGAAATGAAGCCATGTTAACTCCTTATGTTGTTTGTGGCAGCACGGGAGCGACTTCACCACTAAGTGAGGCACTTGCCAGGATGCCGGTCCTGAGAGTGGACTGGTTAACGTTCTGGATGATGTTGTCACCATCGATTGCCAGAGAAGCTGCGTAGCCCATTGTCTGGCCTGTTTGCATGGCGGTAAACTCCATACGGCTTGAACCATAGGCGACGTGGGTCAGTGATCCACCGAAAGAGCAGGAGACATTCGTGCACTCAGCGGACTTCGGGACAAAGATCTCATATGGAAGAGGGGAAAGACCATTCGCACCACCTGAGGAAATAAATAGACCACCCTCGCGGCGTGTCTTCCATGAACCGGCACTAGCCTCCTGTGCAACAAGGAATACACCGTGGCTATCCATGGCGTAGCTCGCGACACTGACAGTATGATCCCCCAAAGTCGGAGTCCCACCATCAGTCTGAGTCATGTTATTGCCGTCCATCACCACTGAACCTATGAGACGAGCAGCCTCGCGGACATAGAGTGATGGTTGGAAAAACGGCTCGTCATTTTCATGCGGCGAGTAATAATGATCCGGGCACATACCCCAAGTGAGGGCGGAGGTGCGTAGCGTTCCGGGAACTCGGGCATCGGCGTAGTACTGTAGGACGTACCACATACCCATGATCCAGTTCCAGTGTTGCTTCCAAAGGACTTCACGCTGGGCATAAGTCGCAGTTGGATATGTGTAATTCGCTGCAACGAGGTCGGTAGAGAAGAATGCCTTGTTGTTTATGTCGTAGCGGTTAGTATTCCGTAGATTATCCGTTTTGAAGATATCGGAAATGGCAACAGGATTTCCCGCAGTAGTGCAAGCCGCCAACCAGCGGAGCATGAGTTCGTACTGCGTGATGTCGAACCCTGCCGGAGGGGTATTAGGCAAAGGGACTCGAATCGTAGAGTCGTTAGTAAAGGTTAGTCGGAAGTTATATGCCGGGAGTCTGCTATCTCCGGTGCCAACAGTTGGGTAGGTATCACTAGCAGGGGTGAATGTCGAACTCACGAACTGAATACCAGGAAGAAGTCCGCTAGCCGGAGTACCTGGAGTCGTCCATGGATCAACAACCACGGTTGCACCTGTGCTATCAGCGGGTTCAAGAGTTGTGCTGACGTTACGGATACCGTTATTGGCTTCGACACCAGTGCCTGCTGCTTCACGTCCGATGGTCCAACTGACTCCAGGAGTATTACGAATGAGGTCGAGTTCATATGAACCGTCATGCCACTGGCTCGCAGTGAATGTCCGTCCATCCGTGGTTGTGATGCTCGTGATCGCAGTACCAGTCTTCGTAACGTTTGTGACGCCATTAGTGAGATAGACAGGGATGTTATAGAGAGCTAGGAGCTTTTTACAGGTACGGTTGAACCTCTTAGGGGTGAACTTGTACGCAGCGGGATTCACACCACTGGCGGTATCACTCTGACCTTCCTGTGTGTTGCAGTCAGTGATCATCCAGCGGGGAAGGCCGCCTAGCGCGGTCGGGCTATCGAAGTCAGTATAGCCGAGGCCACCACCTGCCATACCGAAAGAGAAGCGATCTCGGTAGCCACCGCAAATTGCAACACTCTTCCCTTGGCGAGCCATTTGAACAGCCCAGTTGACACTCTGACCGGTCAGGCCATACGCGATACCTTGCTTAGAGATAGTGGCAGTACCGATACCAGGCTCTTCGTTGTAGTACTCACCGTAACGGATGTTTTCGAGGTACTCACCAACAATAGCAGTGAGGCGTCGAACCTCAGTTGCTGTTAGGGCCGCACCCATGTAGATGAACGACTGAGTAACGGTGTTGCCGTTGGAAATAGTTCCGTTGTTGTTCAATCCACCAGAATAGACTGGTAGAGCCGGGAGAGCCGCACTCGTATTCGAGACTGTTTGGCGAAGCACACCGTTGTAGTAGATATCTACGTTTGCGGAGTTGTTTCGGCATCCACCAATAAGACCAAAGCCGTCAGTGACGTTAGGCGTGGCAGTCACGGTCGTACCAGCGACACGAATGACAATCTGTCCCGCGTTGTTTGGAACGATGGAAAGACCCTGAGACGAGCCATTGATAGCTCCGAACGTAGAGCTACCCTGCGTAGCAGTAGGGTTCATATGGCCGGTCTGATACCAGACGAATATGGCGCAGTCGTTTTGTGAGAGGACGTTTGCGTTGATCCCCTCATTCACATAATTGAGGCCAGTGTTACCGGAATAGGTCTGGTCGGCGGTGAAGGGCATAGTGCCGACTTCAGTGGCTTTTTCAGCAGGGTTCTTCCAGTTCGTAAGGGTGGCGTCTTTGTCTGCGCCGACGAAACGCATCCAACGAGCCTTGGCAAGAATGCCATCAGCTTTCAGACGCTTCATAGTACGGTTAATAGTTCGCTTACGAGTCGTGGTCGGTGCATTAGTGAACGCGGCAGCTAGGGTATCAGTCTCTGTCTCGTAAGTATACGGTGTCAGAGAAGCCCCACCCCCACCGACCTGAGTAGGCCCTAGGTAAATCCTGTTGATAGCAGTGCTGTTGTAGTATATATTTGAGACCGAAGAGGAGCCTTTATAAATTGTCATTTCGACTCCTTACGGGGTTGTGATGTAAATGGTATTCGCATCCTTAGGAGAAAGGGCGTCGTATGCTGCCTGGGTCAGAACAACAATCTTGGTACCACTGCGGAGAGCGTCAGCGAGTGTGTCACCATTGGCTCCGGGAGCGATAAGGTTTGCAAGTGTGTCTGCGATTTTAGCTCGGGAGGTTTCGCCTGCCATTATTTCTTTCCTTTAGGTTTCTTTACTGGAAGTGCCTTAGTGGCAGTGACTTTAGCCGTTTTCATATAGGCTTTACTGGAACAATTTCCGGTCTTATCATTCTTACTCATTATCGAGAGGGTCCTCTGTTGACATAAATAGATCCATGAGGACGTGTTTAGCCCTCTCCAAATCCCAGAGAATCTTTGCGGGATCACCTGAGGTACTCGCAAAATACATAGAACCTTTATGGTTATACGTACCTAGAATGACGACGTCGTCGAATTCCTTTTCCTGTAGTCCTAAGAGGATATTTGAGACTTCAATAGAAGGGCCAAACATCTCTTCAGGATAGGAGGTTTCAATTGTTTCTACACCGGGGAACTTAACGACGTTGCCACTGTCTTCCATATTAGTTATCCTTTATGGTATGCTTGAAGAAAGATGCGTCACCAGGGGTCTTTGCTTTCATGGTCTTTTCAATTTGATTACCAATGTGATCAGACTCTTTTTTGAAGCCCTCACTAGACTGATAAAGATCAGGTCTACGGACAACAACCTTACCACCAGTACTAGACTTAGTGTAGCTCATAAATTTCTCTTTATCGGCCATTACTTTTCCTTATAGACGTTAGGGACTTCCTTGTGCTTGAAGAATGGGACCTCGTCGTAGTTGCTACGAGAAGTCGTATCTAGAGGCTCAGGAGCGGGGTCCTTAATTGAAGGATTCTTTTTAGAGGTGTCTCTTGTAGCGGGGTTCTTGACCCTAGCCATTGCACGATCTAGTGGTGAGCTGGTGTCGTCACCCTGCCAAGCGAGGCTTTCGTCGGAGAGTAACCGGTCACCGTCCATTGCCTTTTGTCTCTGCTTCTGGACTGCCTGATACTTGGCATTGGCCTTTGGATCACGGATGTCTTCGACGTTATCTGATTGTCTACCTATTCTTTTCATTAGTACCCAAAAACCTCGTCTGAAGGGTTATAACGATATTGTGGTTGGTGCCCCCAGTCGAGAGGGCTCTGAGCCCTAGGGCGTGACATAATCCCATAACGGAGCGCGTCATAGGAGTGGTCCCGAGAATAACGGGAGTCGATGTCGTCTGTGCCGTCTGGGTCTCCGGGGATAGCAGGGATGTCAGAAATGACCTGTCTGCAAGTATCGAAGAAAACGATACCGGGACGCTCTTCTAGACTCCTACCATTCAAAGGCTGTACCTTAAGGAGTTCATGCAAGCGGTTCTTACCGGCTACACGAGAACCCTGACCTCTGTCTGAAGGTCTCCACTTGCAACCCTCGGCAATCATTTCCTCTGCGATAGAGGGACCGAAGTGTCCGCGTTGGTGCCAGACAGAAGAGTCGAGGACTCCATAAGAAATTCTCTCTCCGCGTTCTAGCTCCATAACCTTTCGGGCTAGATCCTGACCGGTCATTCCCGATCCGTAAAGCTCCCGATAGACATAAAGCGTATCATAAGCAGGATCAATCGCAAACCAAAGGACACAAGCTGGAGAAGAATAACCATAGTCAGCACCCCTAAAACGACGCCACTCAGGTGGTATGTCGAAAGGCTTGCAGACATGGTGCTTGGGAGAAAACTCAGCAAAGGCGGCTCCTTCTACAATAGACCAATCGCCTTCGAGAAGTTTACGCCTCTGGTCCTCAGGGAGAGACAAGAGATTGGATTCGTAGATTCCGTCTTCAGCAAGATAGGGATTATCAGAGAGTCTGGCAGGGATGAAGCGTCTCTTGAAGATCGGCTTTCCTGCTTTCTTGGGGTCTTTGTGGTTCTCGGGGTATCTAAGGACTTCACCGGTCTCGATGTCAGTACCCCAGAAAGCCTCATTAGGAGGGGCGGGGTCGATGAACATCTTCTTGACCCAATGATGGCCGGGACCACCGGGGTTAGTCGTGGCTCTCATGCAGAGAGATTTCTTCAACTGTGGGTCTGCCGAACGAAGTCGGGACTTGAGATAGAGATAAGCAAAAGGCGTAGGATACTGAGTCAACTCATCCATACCGATCCAGCAGAATTCCTGACCCTGATAACGTTGGACGTCTTTGTCCTGATCGAGGTAGGTGATCCAGAGCTTGGCACCAGAAGGAAAAGTCCAGAGAGACTTCTGTTCCTGCCATTTGGCATCAGGCCAGAGCTTCGGATAAATCTTCTGTGATTCCCAGATAAGCTGACGGAGTTCGTCGTTTGTCCTACGGAGGAGGAGTCCTACGAAATTAGGATTCTCGAAATACCTCATCGGATCAGCGAGCATTGCGTAACTCTTTCCACCACCGGCAGAACCACCATAGAGGACTTCAAGCTCAGTAGCTGACAAGAAATCTGTCTGAGGGCCTGGGTTGGGTTGGAAAATAATTGCTATGTCACGAGAAGGCTTAGGGATTGACCTATCGGGATCGTCGTCCTTGGAAGGATTCAGATGAGGGAGATTAGAAACCCTATTGGTTGTAGGGATCTTGGAGGGATCGGGGAAGTCCTCTGCCTTAAGGGCCTTGTCTTTATACTTCTCATCGAGCTTCGTGTAGTTCTTACGAGCAACGGTGATAGCCCTTTTGGCTTTCTGTTTCTCGATGGCTTCCTTGGACCTGACGATCTTCCCTGTAAGGATCTTCCTCTTAGTGGGCTTACCACCTAGATAGGGCTTACGGTGTTTCTTGTAGAGATTGGAAACAGTCCCATGAACCATACTCTTAAGGAGTTTCTGGGAGAGCCATTCACAGACTTCTCGGAGGGAAGAACCGGCATCGATGTAGTCAAAGGCTTGTTCGATATAAACGATGGTCTCGGGATCTGGAATGATATGGTAGGGATCAGAGGGGTCTTCTTTGTAACCGAATCCGATCTTACCGTAAGGGATCTTTCTGTACCAATCCTGCCACCTGTGTAGTGGAAGAAGGGGAGTCTCAGTCATGCTCAATAGTCTTCATTGGGGCGTCTTGAATCTCCTTAGCCGGAAGAATAAAGACGTTACGGACCTCGGAAACCTTAGGGGCCTCTTCTTTAAATACACCTGCACGATCAAGTACGGAATTAGTAGCAGCAATGATGTTCTTTGCACCAATCTGATTGGGATCATCAATGACATTAACTAGTTTGACAGAAGCCTTAGCGGCAGAAGCAATGAGATAGTCCTTGGAAAGCTCCTTGATCTCCTTGGCAAACTTCCTGGCCATAAGAGCCACTGGGATGTCTTTGGAATAACCAGCCTCAGTCATAGCCATTCGGATATCACCCTGACAGCCTTCAAAGAGGACGTCTAGGAAGTGTTGTTCCTTGAGAGTTAGACCGTTGGAAGTAGTGATCTCGGCAAGTAATTGGTCTTTGAGGTCGGACAAAGGTTCTCTCCTTAAATAAAATTATTCATTGACCCCTAACATCGAGTTCAACCCGAAGGGATCGATGTAACTTTCATCGAGGATCAAAGCCGGACTGTTAGGATACGCTTGAAGGTTACTCTTGAAGGTCCAATCAAGGTACCTGAGCAAAAGTATTAGAGAAAAACAAATAATCAGGAAAAGGTACAGTCGAAAGTACCAAGATCAAAACCTTCAATTGCTGAAAGCTTCAAGTTCTGTATGGATACGACTGATGTCAAAGTAGTTCTTTGTCTCAAGCCGTAAGCAGAATTCTACTTGGTACCTTTTTGTTCCTATAGTTAATTATACCATTTTTCAGAAACAGTGTCAATCCCCTTGGAGCAAGAAAAAGTAATAAAAATTATAAATACTTGATAACATTAAGTAATATTTTCAATCTCTGTGTGATTTTTCAAGTAAAATTCTTCAATCTGAGTATCATTCAAGTGTAAAACTTCAAGATGACAGTAAAATTCCTACTATTTTTCTGAAATGACAGTGATTTTCGTCTAAAAAAGTTCTTCTGTCTGAACGACTTGAAGAATTTATGTCTTGAAGTAAATATACTTGAAGAAAAAAGACTAATTTAGACACCTAAGTTATTGAAAAATATGGGGAAAGTGTATACAACTATAGGTACCCACCCCCCTGGGTCCATCCCTACCCCCGAAGGGGTCCAAGTGAATAAAAGTTAATGATTATAAGGGGTTAGTGAATACAATCCAAGTAGAACTAACTATGTCCTCATGACTTGAAGTAATTCTATACTTGAAGAGAGTAACTTGAAGTATATCATTGAAGGGTAATACTTGAATACTACTAGCTTGAAGTACTGAAATACTTGAATAAAGAAGAAAGAGAGTATTTGTTTCTGATCTACCATCGCGTGTCCAGGTCTTGAAGGACTGCAACTTGAAGTGTGTTGCGCGATGTAAGCGGATTAAGCTATAATTCGGAAAATCTAGGAATACTTTCCTATGTTAGGATTATAGTCCTACAACCTTAGATTAGTTGACACAACCTCTGGATTGTAATATACTTGTGGTTGAAATTCAGGTAATGCAACTGTCTTCCGATTGTAAATGACATGAAAGTGCATTGGTTCAATCGAATTGATCTAATGGGTTCTTTGATAAGACAATCTGATAAAACCTGGCAGACGGCTTACAGAAGGCTTTTCCCGTCAGAGGTACAGTCGGCAGGCTTTTGGCCTTCTGCTCTTCCTTGGGCTTCTGTGAGGCAAACAGGGGTATTTCAGGGGTTCTAAGACCTTGATATTCCGGGGAGAAGCTGACGGGCATTAGCAAAAGGCTTTTATCCAGGAATATCAATGATTTAGGGTTTTGATATCGACCGAAAAACCGGACTACTTTTAGGGAGCTCTAGGGCAGTTTAGAAAGCCTAAAGTGACCAAAATGGTTGAAATCACTGTCTTTCAGGGGTATTTGGACGATTATTCTAAATCTTGGAGGTTTATTAGAAAACTAATTCTATTTACGACGACATTTGGAAAAATACTCTACAAAACCCCTCTTGACAGGGAGGAAATTTTTTGAGCATATAGAAGGCGTCGCAAATGACCGGCTGAAAAGCTGAATGCCTCCCCGGGGTTCCGGGTTTCAGAGGCTTCTGGGGAAGGGGTTCCCCGGGTTCTACTCCCAAAATCCCCCACGCGAATTGCCTCTCCCCTTGAGAGGTTCATGGTTCCCTTAGAGCGCGATGCTCTTTCATGTTCCTATAGCGGGACAAGGGCTTTTTAATGAAGGTGACATAGCCCCGCGTTAGGGCATTGCTAGCGACCACAACAGCTAGATGCGTCTCTGAAGACGTAGCCATTTAGCTCCACACGGAGACACGGCAAATCAGACTTAGGTGACACTCCCCAATCTGTCATCCTTACGAAATGTCTCACTCGGATAGCCGAACATAAGAGACTAAGTAGCAAGGGTTTCATTTCCGGGTAATTCACTGAACAGGACTGGGAAATGTCCTGCCCTCTAATCCGACATTCTGCCAAGGGTGATTTAGGATGGATAGCGAAAGCAAGGTGGGGGTTAAAAGCGGGGAATGATATTAGTTTCCCAGTGTTAATGGGCCGGGTTCCTTTCGCAAATGAGAGACAACTAATTGTCGGTCCTAATATCTTTCGTATCACACACAATCACGGTGAAACTCAATTCAGGCTTTGTCAGTCTTAGCTCTCTCCCTTTCAGGGATGCATCTAGAGCATTAGCATTGTGTTGACTATGCCGGTCTCATGAAGTCAAAGGATATCTCCTAATCCAAGGGGAATGAAGAATACAAGTTAAGGCTAACTGCTACGGTTGAAACTAGCGGCGTCTTTGAAGCTTGTTCCTATCGCTAGGTTTCATGTGACCTTCGGAAATCGTGGTTGTGACGCAAGCGGAGAACATCTATCTGACAAATCGGTGCCGCCAAACTGCAAGACGTTGTGAAGAAATGTATTCTCCGATAATGGAGATTTTTACCATTACAAATATCTTAGTTAGCAAGGCTAACGCCAAGCGAAGCTTAATAAGAGAATGTAATGGGGGCAAACGAAACATCCCGGATAGGGCAATTGTCCGGAATGGTAAAGCATAAGCGTAAACTTTAGACTATTGTAGTTCTAACCACTAGCGCCTCTTATGAGCAATGTCCGGGAATAGGTAGGACAGGATCACTTGAGTTGAAGCTAGTGGTTATTGATGCAATAGTGCATCGTTCACGGCTAATAGGTAGTACCTCAAAGCCCATACCAATCAAGAGGAAATCCAAATGTCCAAGTACAATCTCATCACCGATGCTTCGGAGCTTGCTAAGACCGGCAAGGAACTAGCGAACGACATTCGTAACACTGACGAACGGATTGCAGTCTATCTGCTTTCCGAAGTCGCCCACATCGAAGTCCATCGCAATCCGACACGCCTCAACCAATTCTTTTCGATGGTCAAGGGCAGCGGCGCCCGTATCAACGCGATGCATAACTTCGTCCAGGTTTTTGCCAATGTGACCTTCAACAAGGAAGCCAATTCCGCGATCAAGGCCGATGGCAGCCTGAACGACAACAACAAATTCGGCCGGAAATCCGAAGACGGCACGGTTTTCGCGTGGTACTATTCCATCAACAAGAAGGAACGATTCCAGAAAAAGCCGGAGGAATTGCAGTCCAAGATCATTGCCAAGGCCGAAGAAAAGCCGTGGTTCATGTTCCAGCCTGAACGCCCGCCGGTCCAATTCGACGCCGACACCAAGGTCAAGGCGCTGCTTTCTGCTCTCTGGCGCGTTGCTCTTAAGGGCGACGTCAAAATCTCCCGTGATCTTCTGAACGGCCTCACGAATGTCGCGTTCGAAGCTGGTGTCATCGAGAAGGCGGCGGATATCATCCCGGATAGCATGATTGCGACCGTCTCAGATGACTACAAGCCCATGCTGCATCTCGTCGTCGACAATACCAAGTCGACCGAAAAGCCCGCCAAGGAAAAGGCACCGGCCAAAAAGACCGCGTAGTTGCCCCCTCTGGTACGCTAGTATCGGAAGACTACGTGTGTGGAGCCCCCCATTGGAAACTTTGGGGGGTTTTCCTATGGGCAAATGTCAGATGTATTGAGACGCCTACAAGGGTTCTGGTCTACTCCTGTTGATCAGTGGGGCCTAGAGCCTAGCTCCGATTTCCGCCGTATTGGGGTTCCCTTGTGGGTTTTTGAATACATCCAGCAAAGAAGGGAGCTTGTCATGACCATATCTATTCATATCGCTATAAATGGCCGTGGGCTCGCTTCTAGGCTTCGGCAGGTGTACGGTAGCCGAGACGGTCAAACCCGCGTCCAGAGCCTTCTACGGGCGTTTACGCCTATGTTCATTCTGGTGTGTGCCGGGCTTGTCGCGAAACTCATCTAACAGGAGTGTGTCATGCAGTATTCTCTAATCACTGTTGTCCTATTCGTGATTGTCGCTGCAATCGTCATGGCATTCTGTCAGCGTTCTGAGGAAGACGTCAATCCTTCCTGTCCGGACTTCGGTTTCAAGGTGTCCTATATCCGAAATTGGTTTGTCTTTGTCGTGTGTGTACTCCTGATTTCCCTTTCGATCACTTCGAAGGCGAATGCAGGTCAGCACGACCCCGAATGGAACCCTCCTCAGAGATACGACCACACCTATACGGGGAAACTCACAGTTCATCGTCTGCCTGTCCAAGAAATCGGCAAGGTGTGTTACTCCCTTTTCATCCGGTATGGATACACGGGGAGTTACCCCGATCACGGTTGCTCCTCTATGGACCATGACGGAAGGTGTGAAGTCGTCATCCCTCTCGGCAACGTCCAGAAAGCTACTCCGGCGGCAATCCTTCGTCATGAGACGGGACACTGCAACGGATGGTCCGGAAAACATGAGGACTAATGGAGATTGAACCATGTCTGACTCAGATTTCCGTAATCCGGGGGATTGCCCCTGTAACTGTACGTCGATACGTGACGTCTCACTGTCTGACCGTGACCTTTTGGATGCAGTCTATTTCCTTGGGGCTGTTAGGCTCACTAAGGCACCCGAACGCAGTAGAACCCTTATTCAGACTGACAGATATCAACGGCGTGAGTTGATCCGTAACGGGATATCTTACAAGGAAATCAATTGAGTTAACCGCATAGGAACCCAATGATAAGGGGAAATCCATGCGGCTTTGTGGTACTTGAGGTGAGAGACGTTCAAGCTAAGTCGGTCCCGTAAGGCCAGCCACTCTTTTATTCAATGTCCTGAAATGCCTACATAGGTTCTAGCACAAAGTAATAAGGTAATAGTGCGTGGCCTTGGTATCCGCCCTACGGACTTCCTATGTAGGTTTTTGAGTGCATTTGTTGTCAGTAACGAGCAAAGGGGTTTGCTATGTCTTCCAGCTTTTATCAAGAAGGTTATGACGCCTACGACCACACCAAGGGGTTACTAGCTGTTTGGGCTTGTCCCTATCGTATCGGCACATACGCCCGTAAGGCTTGGATTGATGGTTATCGAGCTTGCCGGTATCTCTGCGTCTCTAACGCCATGACTATAGGTGTATGATGTGGTGGATTCTTTTGACTGCCGTCATCGCCCTTTCGAACGGGTTCTTTTGGGGCCTATTCGTACAAGGCGCTATTGTGTCCAGAGCAGAGCAGGGGCAACGGTCCCCTGTTATTGACCTGCATCACAGTGAATACAGACGTCTATAAACCATAAGGCAACTGATGACGGGCTGAAACGCCTAGAAACTTGTGGTGCCAGCGACGCAACGATAAAGCGTGACGTGCGGTTAAATGCTGCTTTCTACTACGATTGTACGTAGAGTGATACAGCCACATAGTTTTGCCAATTACGGCTACTCTGAGAGGGGTTCTCCTATGATTAAAGAGGTATCACTTGCTATTGTCGTTCCGGTTCAGGGTCAACCAGGACGTTTCGTTGGGACATTGGTCCGCCGTGTACCTGAGAAGATGACACTCCCTGAAATCATCAAGGAAGTCCGTAAGGAACTCGGCGCTGAAACCGAAGGCTGCATCTATCTCGATCCCGAGAATTACCGTCAGTCCGTCCATGACTGGTATATCAAGCGGGAAGCCAAGCTTCACAAAATCCTTATGAACGAGAAACCCACGGAGACGCCCGTGGAAGAGGTTTCTACTTCGGTAGCCGCCTGATATCCTCCCAAGACAGAAACGCGCCCTACGGGGCTGTATGAAGGAAATAGGGGCATTCCTATGACTGTGATTTCGATCTTTGAACCATAGCGGGTGGTTCCCGCTGATATAAATGAACCACTAGTGATAAGAGAACAGAATAGTATTTTTGACCAGTACTCATGGGTTGGAACGTGGGTACTGGTTATTTGTGTTATTCTCATAGGGGTCTGTGATGTGGTCACCATTTGGCATTCTTGTGTCTTCTTTGGCCTTCATGGTCGCTATGGTTTACGTCCTATTCGTTATTGAAGTCCTAGGATTATTTGATTGGAGTATTTTCTGATGTTGTTCACACTCGTTTTATATATGTCATACTACAGAGGTGGTGTTTCCATGGTGGAAGTCCAGTACAAGTATCCAAGCCTTGAGGTGTGTCAAGCCGCTGGTCGTGTAGTCGTTAAACAGGACTCCGATATCCGGTATGTCTGTGTGCCGTCTTCGGGTATCAAGGAGTTTGACTGATGACTTTCTTTGTTGGCGATGTCATCCGTTGTGAAAATCCCTACTATGGCTTCATGGGTCCTGATACATCAGGTGTCCGTGTCTTGGGATTGTCCTACTCTCAGAGGTTTGAAGTCACAAAGGTCTTTAATTGGCATGACGGCTCTCAAAGCCTATGGGTGAAATACACACCAAGGTCACGGTCTTCGGCACGTCCAGGTTTTGATGGCTCAGAGCGTGGGCCTTATTGTTCCTTGAGGTTCCGTATTGAGGTTAGCAATCCCAACAGGATGTTTCAGTACGACCCTTCACAACTCGGGGATTTAGATGACGGTATATGAGGTGACACATGTATGAATGGGCAAAACCTGGTGTTAAAGTCGTTTGTATCAACGACAATATAGATGTATATAAAGTCCCTGGGTTTTCTTATGAGTTGTCCCCTATCCTGATTAAGAGGGGTGTAATTTATGTAATAGGCTTGATACAAGAACATCCTGATGGTCAAATCTGTGTGAAACCCCTCGGTGTACCAGACAGAAGCGAGAGAGATTGGGGTTATAATATAAATCGTTTTCGTCCCCTTATCGACAAGAAGCTTCCTGAGAGTCTGACAATCCTCTTGGAAAAACCCAATAGGGTTATTCTCCCAGATGGTGGGAAGTGGGACGTCCGTAAGACCAGAGAGAAGGAGAAGTCTCGATGAAATACCGACCCAATCTGTGGAGTACCGTGGATAGGATTCAGACTTCACCGGATGACCGGAAGCGGTTGGTTTATATCCCCGAAGTCCATGTCAAGAAAGATAGGGAATTGAAAAATGCCTACAGGCTTTGAAGTCGGAAAGCTCTACAAGAACACAGGTGCAGGTGCCCCATTCAATCAGTGGGTTCACAAGTGCGTCTACGTCAACAGCGAGATTGCTGTAATGGAATTCATCGGGCGGAAGTCTGAGATTTCTACTTGGGCTCACCACAAGTTTGAGAGTAACGGGTGGAAAGAGTACATTGAGCCACTAAAGAAGATTGAATACGTATATGAAATTGAGGGTAAGCTTCATATATTGGCCACACCTTACAACCACGTCGATACAACAGGCAGACTAAAATATATTTCAACAATCGAATTGACCTTTGACATCCATAACGGGTTGAAAGTCGAAGTCCTAAAAGGGATTGGTTAATTGCTAGTAGCAGTTTATGGCACCCTCAAGCAGGGTTATGGAAATAATCGTATCCTCCAGGGTGGTAATGCGAGCCTCTTGTCCGAGGGTATCGTCCGTGGGTTCAAGCTCTATGACAGTGGGTTCCCTGTCGCCGCTCATTCCGAGGGTGATTGCATCCGTGTAGAGGTCTGGGACATCGGTGATGACGAGGAGAGTATTGTCACCCTGAACCGTCTGGATGGTCTTGAGGGTCACAGGGGTAACGACAACCCCACAAGCATGTACTTCCGTGAGACAGTAGAGGTCCATACAGACAACGGAACCCTTGAGGCACAGATGTACATGGGTAATCCGACGTTCTGGCGTGGTTTCCAAGGTATGAGAGTGGAGAAACAAGATGATGCTGGTACCTATTACTGGTCCCGATGACGTTCAAGATGGTGACAGGATCTTGGTGTATGCGAACCAAGAGGCTACTGTTGTTAGTCGCAAAGAGATGCAGAAGCACTTCCAGCACATCCATAACGACCAAATCTGTTTTCTTGTTGATGACCACGATTACGGCCCTAGAGTAAACTGTCACTCTGTTACATGGAACTCCAAGTCACTCTTGGGTAAGATAGTCGACATCTACGAATACGATCCATTACAACAAGGGGATCAAGATGACTGTATTTAGAATGAAGGTTGAAAGACGTATCGCATGCCCTGAAGAAGGGTACCCACAGTCAGAAGCCCTTTATGACTCCATCGAGGACTATCAGGCAGGTTATGAAGACAGCATGGCTCATTCCGTCGTAGAAGGCCGTACAGCGCAGTTCTCTGCTTACCGTAGGCTTTCATCGTCTGGATACAAGAAACGTCTCAGTGAGCTTCTACGTGACCAGTACAACCCATTGAAGGTTGAAGTGGAGTCTACCTGTGTTTAGGCGATTGTATGCATGGCTATTCAACAAAGAACTCGTCTATGTGTCTTTTGCTTACAGCCATTGTCTTCGGATTGTCCGATACGGTGTAGGAAACGATCCATACGTTATGCTCTACGGTGAAGCCTATAGGTTGAATAAGCCATTGGGTTTTGGTCATAGAGAAGTTATTTGGGTCAGAAAGAAGAAGGAATAACGATACGGTACTATACTGAAGTTATAACATGCAGTACTAGTACCCCTTGGTATTATCTTAAGTAATAAAATAAAAAAGAAACCAATTGGTATATACCAAAGGGTACTGTTATACCCTTAGGTACTTATATATAGACTTTTTTCTGATTTCAAGACCCCTCTTAGAATATTTTTCTTGTCCAGCAAACAGCCCGAACCTGTGAGGGCGATACAAGGAGTTGTGCCGCCGTGATTGAAAGAACATTCAGAACATTCAAGAGTTGGGATGAAGTCTCTCCAGGTGATATCCTGATGTGGTTCGTTAATGATGAGTACAAAGGGTATACCGTCGAGTACGTAAAACCCCATGACAACGGCGGACCGTACTTCCATGCGATTCCTATAGAAGCCAAGATGGGTGAAACCCTCGAAGACGACAACGACGACTGGTGTGCCGACATCTATCCGTATACTTTTGGACATACTTCAGTCGGATGGGTAATCGAGGACAAGATTAAGACCTTCGCATATGATCCGACACAGCAACCTGAGGATGATTCTATATGACTGTTCAAAAGGTTCGCCTCCGTTATACCAAGAGGACTCCCATGCTTTGGTTCACAAGACAGTATGGTGACACCTTTGAGGTAGATCGTAGAGAGGGTTCGCTCTTGTACCTCAGGGGTATCCCCGATAAACACAACGGTTGGCACCATGAGAGGTTTGAACTCTTAGAATAGCCCCTAAATCGACCATACAGCCCCATACAGAGCGTTCTGGGGGTTGGTTGGTGTACAGGTAGCCCAAACACATAAACGCCCTTCTATGGGCTTCTAAAGAGGAAATCATGAAAGAGCAGGAAAAGCAGTATCTTATTCTCAATACCAGTGATGACACCTATTTTATAGGTACTTTGAAAGAAGTAGAAACTTGGATCACTGACCAGGCAAACTATGAAGGGTATGATATCGAAGACTATGTCTCATACTTAGAACTTCATCCGTATGGTGAGGCTATTGAGTTTTCAGCCGAACGGAAAGTCGAATTCAAGTTTAAAATCTCGATGGGGGTTAAGTAAATGGTACAGCACAGTTCGGTTCCAACTACATGCACTGCATCACTCCTTACGGGTTGGGACTATTCCGGTATCGGATCGGATAACCCCAAGACCCAAGTCAATGCCCGGTTGAAGCTCGTGGATGAACTCATCAAAGGTGGGTACAAGGAGGACTTCGCCATCCTTCATGCATTCACGACGAAGCAACAGATTGACAACAACAACCTTACTGAAGTCATGCCCAAGCTTGGTTTCGAGATGGTCTTCCATGGTATGAAATCAGACGACAAGAAGAAACAGAGGCACCAAGAGACAGGTGATCTATTCCTTTGGGCTGTCAAACCTTCGGTCTTCAAGTCGTCCTTGGAGAGTTACAAGCAGGAACTCGTTGACCTAAAGGAAAAGATCGATCCCCCCAAGAAGCCCGATCCCAAGCGGTTGGCACTTCCTGACCTAAAGCTCTCATGGCTTCGTCACCAGAAGATCGTCCATGACAACAGTTCTCAGGACAACCCCATCAGTGAAATCCTCTTGATTCCAGCGGACAAGGCTGCACTCAAGATTAAGATGAACTTCGGCATGGACGTCAAGGGCCTGAAGTCTGATTGGACAAGTATGTCTGTCCGACAGTTGAAGAAGCAGCATGAAGTCTGGAAGAATGAGTTGTTCTGATGGATGATCCCACAAAGAAGCTTTTCGAAGTTGGTGATGTAGTTAAGCCCCTCGCAAAGTATGAGAAATTGTTCTTCGATGCCTACAAGTATGAAGCCCCCTTCACCGTGACAAAGGTGTATCTTAATGACAGGTGTGATCAATGGCTCCTCACATTTACAGACACCAATGGTAGGAGGGGTGATGCGGGTTGGTATCACTACCGGTTCGAGTCTGTATATGTAGGATATGATCCCAAACAAACTGGAGACACCGATGAGGACATCTAATGGATTACTTCCATAGCAAGAGAAGTCGAGACCGTGAAGGAAAGACAATGACAACAGATGGTTCTAAGGTTCTAGGCCGGGGTAAGGGCTTCGTGTATGTCGTAGGTCACGACAAGGACATCAAGGAGATGTTCTACAGTAAGGGCTTCGGTATCACAACTATCCAGAAGCAAGCCGACATCATCTGTTTCAAGGGTGGTTGGGACATCGATCCCTTTCTTTATGGTCAGAAGAAGAACAAGGAAGCCAACGTCTCTATTAACTTTGAGGACGACCGAAGAGACATAGCGGCTTGGAAGATGTCTGAACCCCGCCAGATCAAGGTAGGTATCTGTAGGGGTGGACAGTTCCTGAATGTCATGAATGGTGGCAAGCTCTATCAGCACGTCTCTGGTCATGCCAGTACACACCCCGTCATTGACACCCTAAGGGGTCGAGAGATTCGTGTCTCTTCCAGCCATCACCAGATGATGATCCCGACTGATTCGGGTGAAGTCCTCGCGTATAGTGAAGGCATCGGGTATTCCTATATGACTGAGAAGGGCCCTATGGAGGGACGCCCTGAGATCGAACCCGAGGTCGTGTGGTACCAAGGGACTCGAAGCCTCTGCTATCAGGGTCATCCTGAGTGGAACCCACCACAAGAAGGACAAGACTATTTCTTTGAGTTGTTGGAGACTGTGAGAGGATGACTTTTAAGGTAGGTGTTAGGGTTGAATATTTTAATGGGGGTCGGACTTGTAATATACCCTTTATTGGAAAAACAGGAGTGGTGACATACATCAGCCTCTCAGATCAACTCGCCATTTTGTGGGACCACGAATGTCCTGAAAATGATTATGGGAGATTAAAAGCTGCCTGTTGGTCCACCCACAATTTCAAACCTCTGATATTTAAATATGATCCAAAGCAAGCAGGTGATACTGAGGAAGACATATGAGTAAGAAATTTGAAACAGGCATTATTCCAGAAGAACGTGCACTAGATCTACTAGGAATTTCTTATGTCCTTACGATGGACGGGGACAAGCACTTCATCCGACAGAGCCAACCGTGTTATGGTGAACTCCGTAAGTACGAGAGTACCCATAGGGGTGAATGTACTCAACCCCTGAACCCCAAACCTAGTGACCTCCGTCAGCCCTTTCCTGAGGGTACACCGACACAACTGGTTGTCCCATTCAAGAGCTATTTCGCGCAGTTGTATCCCGTACTCCAAGACGGTGAAGCCAACGACCTCTTTGAGACGATGTTCTCTGTTGACAGCCCTTGGGCGAAGGGATTTGGCAAGGAAGTCTCATTCGTCAAGGAAAATAATTCAATTGTTGCAGTGAAATTCTCTGATCTCGACCTTGACACCACGATTCTTGTCAACTCTTTCAAGATCATGCAGGGTTTGATACCAAAGGTTCGGGACTTCAACGACCTCTTGAAACTCGGTATGGAGAGGTATGAAGCCCTCTGTGTCTTGACAGTCAACGGCGTCTCTCCCCGACTCGGTGTGTCTCAAGCCGATAGCTATTCCACCAATCTCCAGTTCTCTTTCAAGAGGTTCTTCAACCGGGAACCCAATGACCTCACTGGTGGATCACTGAGAGATCGTATCGACTACAACCGTACCAATCTCGCTGATGTATTCAAGGGTGCTAAGGCTCAGTGGTATACGTTGGCTAAAGGACGTCTCCCGTACTATGGTCAGAGGGGTTACTCTACGGCTCAGGAGTTCCCAGAGGGATTTGTCAAGTCCGTTAAAGACGTATTTGCCGAGGCCATGGACAACGAGGAAACCCCTGTGACACCGAAGTACATCTGGACAACAACATCAGGTAGAACCAATGGTTAGTGATGGAGATTTGGTAGTACAAATAAGAGACGTAGATAATAGGGGTAAAGGGTTAACGGGTATATATAGATATCTCTCGGAGGGTCCTGCCATTATCTATAATAGTGCAACTACATTTGGCCATGACTTGACAGGTGTATGTGAATACGGATTCGGATGGTGGCTAAATTCTCCGTCAGATGTTGAACCTCTGATCAAACCATATGACCCAACCCAAGGAAATGAAGAGGACGATGTATGACCTGTAAGGTCTGGATGAACGACGAAGGAGTGGTCTGAATGTGTAGAAATCTTGGAATGATGGGTCCTGGTATTAGCCAAGCCGACCTCTCTATCATAAAAGACCTCGGAATTATTTCTGAGATGGGTGGTACTGACGGGGCCGGTATCTATCAGGTCCGCTCTCATAAGTATTCCAAATGGACACCTGATGACGAGTTGATGTACAAGTCTTGGAGTACTTGGTCACAGGTCGTAACGAATGAGATCGACAACAAGCAATATCGTGAACTCCTGAATAGCACCTTCGTTGATGTCGTCATCGGTCATGTCCGTGCCAGTACCAAGGGTGGTATTTCTGACGACAACGCCCATCCGTTTATCTTTCCGAATCTCGTCGGTGCCCATAACGGTACCCTGAAGGACAAGAGATACGACGACAAGGAAAAAACCGATAGTGAGTTGATGTTCAAGGACATCTCCGAAAGGGGTATCGAAACCGTCCTGACAGAACTCGACAGGGATTCCGCCTTTGCCATCGTGATGTACAACAAGATCGATAAGAAGGTTTACTTCGCTCGGAATGAACTCCGCCCGTTGTCCTTTGCCTTCATTGAAGACCGTTCGGTTATGTATTGGGCGTCAGAGCCTAGCATGCTGAAGTTCGTTCTTGATCGCTACGGACAGAACTACAAGGTCTTCAACCTCAAGCCGAATACAGTCGTCAAGGTCTATGCCAATGACATCTCGATCTACAAGATCAAAGACGATCCCTTGAAGCTCTTTGAGTTCCATTGCAAGCTCAACCGACAGCTTCCCACCCATATCCAGAAGATGAGGGACGAAGCCGAACGGAAGAAAAAAGAGGAAGAAGAAAAAGCTGCTAAGGTCACAGCGGAAGCTGTTAAAGTCTTGTCTCAGAACTCCATCACATGTGTAGAGACGACGGGGTCAGGACCGAGTGCTGAAAATTTTCAACAGGGGAGTCTATTCGATATCAAAACTCGGCTACCCAAATGTTCATGTTCAAACTATACCTTGACGCTTGTGCAAAAGTCTATGGCGGAGAGGGGTAAGTCGGGGAGGTTCACATACAACCACACAACAGAGACTTATCATTGTGAGAAGTGCAGGTCTTTGAATGTAATTGTGTCTTCTCCAACCAAAGAGGAAGCCAGAGTTGGATAACTCAGAGGGTATATTTATCCCCTTGGAAGAGCTTCAAGTCGGGGACGTCGTTATTGGCTCTAACATAAGGGCTCGTTGGGACAGAGAGTACATAGTAACGAGCCCTCCAGATGTCTGGCAAAGGAGGATATCTGTTACAGAAAATAATCCCAAAGTCGACACAGAATCAATCTTGAGGATGAAGGCCAGTGAGATGTTATATGGTGAACTTGGCTATAAGTTCCATGTGAAAAACCGAATGTTCAAATACGACCCAAAGCAAGCTGGAGACACAGACGATGACATCTGATCTGAATAAGAGTCGAAGAGAAGTCACTGACTACAAAGATATCAAATACGACATCGATTGTGCCAAACTTTCAGTAGCTATCAAGAATCTACAGAATTTGTTGGAGGAATATGGTGACGTCGAAATCGATATTTCTGCCCAAGAAGACTATGGTAGCAGTTGGTATGCCACTGTAACGATTCCTGTGAAACGTCTTGAAACTGACGAAGAAGTCAACAGACGTCTAACCGCAGAACACAGACGGCTCGAATGGGAACGTCAACAGTATGAACAACTCAAGGAGAAGTTTGAGAAATGAAAATTGTAGTTTGGAAAGCTATCACAGATGGTGGTGACGGAGAGCATCACTCACATTCGTATAAGTCGAAGCAAGAGATGATTGATGACCTTGGATTGACTGATGTCGATGAGGGTGATTGGGGTACGGCTTTCGATGAATATGACTACCCAGTTGAATGGGCACGAGAAGTTTTCGACACCGATGGTTATGAGGTAGTAGAATGACATCTGAAATCCGTATCGGAGCCGATCCCGAGGGCT
>JACZCZ010196519.1_pt1 | contig 68534 bp, 97 predicted proteins | sample 8641811 | NCBI WGS metagenome assembly JACZCZ01 (sample SAMN15324610, study PRJNA640507) | soil metagenome | isolation source: intercropping peanut in the first line | place: China: Luxin town, Laibin City, Guangxi Province | collected 2019-07-25 | depth 10cm m | reverse complement strand
TTGAACTGGTGGGGATTGATGGTATATTGAGGGTGTTGGGGGAAATAGGGATGCTATTGGGGAAGGGATATTGATGTATGTCAAAAGTTTTAAAATAGTTGGGGAAACGAAATAAATTTGGTCACGTCACGTTATGATATGTATATTTGGAGCTATGAGGAAAAAGAATACAATTACTATTGATCTGGATGTATGGACTACACCAGCTAACAAGGCCCGCGCATTGGGCCTGTCTGAATCAGCTATAAGGCAACGTGTGTTACGTACTAAGAAAGGAACGGCAACCGCTTCCACAAAAGAGGAATATAAGGAGATACCTGAATTGAATTTGATTTTAGTCAAAAAGTAATGAGTTTGAAAAAATATATCCTGAATTATTTGGATTGTCACGTTACGTTACGTATGTTTGTGCTGTTGAAGCGATAGAGAGGTAAAAACGAGACTTGACATAAATCAATTGACAATTATCAAATTTAAAACTAAGCACATGAACACAGAAAACACAATCAGTCAGCATAATATCTATGTAGTGTTTGACTCAATGGGGCGTAGAACAGATATCTATATCGTAGCGTCCAATATTAAAGAAGCGTGTGAGGCTGCAAAGAAAGACGAACGCGTTAAAAAACTGGGTAGCCGTTTCTATAAAGTTAAACGCGCATATAGCGGTGGCGTTCGCGGATAACCTCGCTTAGTTTGGCCGAAACCGCTACAGGGAGTAGGCCAAACCCTTTGTACTGTAATAATGATTGAATCACCTGTAAAAATAGCTTTTGATATGAAACGTAAAGCTGAAAAGAAAATAGACCTTGTAATTGCTAAGCTGCAAGACCTCTATTACATGAATTGTAACGATTTAGTCATTAAACGGCTTGACCATGTGCTGGAAGCAGCCCGCAATCTTGAAACCGCCATTCAAGACGAAAATAATTGGAAGCGTCAATAACCCCTATTCTCTAATCAACCTGTAAACTTTAAAAAATGAAAAAGCAAACTCACCCTATCCAAAATTGCATCAACTTTATTTTTATTCTTGTCGTATTTATCGCGCTCGCTTGCGCTGGTGTAAAGGCATTGATAGAAGTAAAAAGGCAGAATAAAATAACCCATTCCATAACAGACGAGCGCGGATTGACTTCAGTAATATATGTGCAGGACGGGCAAGAATGGGCGTTGGACTACCTTACCCCTCAAGAATTAGACAGCCTAAAAATTGAATTGGAAAAACAATAATGCCACATAGGAGCAGAAATATATTCATGAGCAATTATCAAAACTCAATTAAACAACAACATGGCAAACACAAAGAACGATCGTAGATTATTCAATTACATACACTCTATTGGCCCGGCTTGCGGGCACAAAGGTGTCTATGTATTTGATAACACTGGCCCAATGGCTGAAGGCGGCAACAGCTATTTAGTATTCATGCAAGGCGGCATTTGCTTTGAGATTCACAAAGAAAAGACTACAGCCCCCGACTTCGAATATTGGATAGATATACATTGGCAAGGGCCATTTGCCGCTGAAAGCTCAACGGATATTATTGCAACCCTTATTTGGTTGCGTCATGAATTACCACAGGTTGACTGATGAGGTTTGATTAACCGAAACCGGCAATTTAGCCGGTCTCAACCAAATAACTATTTTTTTTTATATTGATTAAAGATATTACCTTGCATACATGCGAACAAACGGGACGAAATACGATACAATAGAGCAATTGCCAGCCGGTGCGCTCCCCGTGAGCAAATACGCTCGTAAGCATACCAAATGGAGCCCGGCCTACCTGCATGTGAAATATGACAGGTTTAAATTCGGCTACAAAAAGAAAGACGGATCATTAGCCTACGGGGAAGACCCCGGCTATACTATTGTGTGCTATGAAGGGACAAACTATGTGATAAAGGGGAATATTGACAATTATCAATTGAATAATTCAAAAATCGAGTAGTTTTACTCTTGCTTAGTGTGATAAAAGATATTATCTTTGTATTGCCATCGTTAATCAATCATTCTAAAAAACTAAGCAGTATATGAAACCTTTAACAAAAGCATTTTTAGCCCTCTTTGATTTATCAAATAACAATTAAAACTTTGCAAAATGAAAACAAGATCAAACAGACTCGCTCAAATCAGACAGCAAATAGAATCTAAGGGATACACCTTGGATTACACCGAGACAGATGGCGCAAAAGTTTACAAAAATGATGAGTTTATCCACGTGCCGGAATTCGATGACCTTTTACTCGAATACGAGCAACTGAGGATTGAGCAGGATGCCAATACAAGCGATTGGGATGGAAGCAAAGCGCGGCATCAGCCTTTTATAAACGGATAGGACGGCAACACAATAGCCATTACACCCCGCAGCCAGCTAACGGCGCGGGGCCTTGGCGGCAAAACACTTATTGAATCACCTGTAAAAAATGATTGTATGAGCAACAAAACAGACCTTTTAAAAACGTATTCCTTCAATGATGAAGATATTAACCTTATCACCTTTGCATTGCGTAGGCTGGCCGAAAATACCGGCTTTGGCAAGTTGCGTACAGACGCATTAGAGTTACTGGAATATACCGAACGATTGGAAAAAGAGAATGGCGTTAAATAACCTTATTCACTCAATACAATAAAACACCTGTAATATGACTATAACATTTGCCCCCGAGGCTTACAAAGGCTATAAAATTTCATTTAGTGCTAAAAAGAACCGATATGTAGCACGCTATGGCCGAAAAACATTAACCTCTAACCCGGATTTACATACCCTAAAGCGATCCATTGACGCGTGGATTTCTAACAAAGAATTGTCAGATAGGATTGACGCAATGCCTGCCGGAAAATCGCCCAACCCGAATGCAGTAAGAACTTATGAAAGATAATTACGGACGGTTTCACAATAGCCAGTCAGCCCGGTAGTCACAAGCTACTGGGCATTGGCGGCAAAAGACATTAACAAACTCAAAACCTGTAAACATGGCAGCAACATTTAATCGCGCCTCATTGCCTGAAAAAATAGTATACAATGGGCGCACCTATAAAGTAAATTACGAATACAGTTCTTTGTATGCACAAGGGAAATTATTCCCGGTATGCAATCACGTAAGGGTGCATGTGTTATCTGCAAGACTAAAGGGGAAACGGGATTTTCACATGCAGCCTTATCAACCTACAAAGTGGATTTTCACCGCTCAATAAACGTTTATTCTAATCAACATTCATTAATAATAAAAACGATCAGAGATGAAGCTATATGTAAGTCACTCCCCGGTAAGGCGGTCACAAATTTCCCCACGACTTTTTAAGTCCATAAAAACGTCTAAAGGGATTGGTGGAAAAATCGTAATAAATGTTTTTGGCGACTCTATTAAAGAGTGCGAAGATATGGCAGCTAAAATTGTTGAGTTGTGGAATAATGATATAGAGAAAAATAACCATCCTGTTTAACCTGATCGTTCAGGAAGCAGACAAACCTATAAGAGAAAGCAAAAAACATCTTTACTGTATCAAATTGATTGAATCACCTTAAAAAGAAAATAACAATGAAAAAAGTAACGGAGAAACTGCCAAACGGCAACACAATTGAATATAAAATTGTAAACGATACGGCGTACCATGCCGAAACAAGCTGGCAAATAGTAGCCATCCTTGAAATAGCAAGAAAAAACAGCATAAGATTGAAAATATGCTTTGGCGATACCGAAACCGGCAAAGACTGGCAAGAGTCGTTTCATACTACTGGATATATTGGCCGCTCCACTGGTACAATTAAAATACCCTTATTGGTACACAATTCGCGCTCTTTAGGTGGCCCCCCGCTTTTAGATCATTGCATTGTAAAAATACAAGAGAGCAAAGGCGGCAAGGTATTATATCAGCACCCACACTACCATATCACCGAATAAACGTTTATATTCTTATCACCTTTTTAAAAGATAACAATCATGGAAACGACAATTAAAACCCGCACAGTACACGGCGAACCAATGCACATACATATCAGACTTAGCGACCCCTGCAAAAATGGTCATGATGACTGGGCTATAACCGCTGACATATGGGAGAAAGGGAGGCCACAAACAGACAGGAATATTAGCCGTTGCGGTTGCTACCATGATGATATATTGAAGGCAAAAAAATCCCTGAAGCCTTTTGTTGATCTTCACTTATCAGATGCAGACGGCGCACCTATGTACGCGATAGAAAACGGCTTTTATCATTTACAGGGAGTTCAAGGTGTAGCGGCATACGGGCACACATGCTCTATAGGCGATTTTGCCGAATACATGCGCGTTGATTTGGATGAGGCAATCCGTGTATCTGTGGAAATAAAAGACAAAGAATCTTTTGCCAAATGGGTAGACACATTACGTCCGCGCTGGAAACGGGAATCCGAAAACGCAAAACAATTGCTTCAGGAATTGATTAAGCAAGAAGCGGCGGTCTAAATTACTGAATAACATTTAAACCTTTAAAAAATGAAAAATAATACTGTGATTTTTGAGACGGGCGCGACAAGTGCCGCTGTAAATGAGTTAATACTCTATACAGATAATACAAGAGAATTGGCAGAATTGAGAGACGCAATGTATACAGATTGCCTAAGCAATACCACAACCGAATATATTGACTTTGTCGGCCTGTGCAGCGCTGCCCGTTCCCGCTATAAAAAAGAAATGGGGTATTTCTTCCCAATGTCCTTAGAACAAAGGAAAGAATACTGCCAGATATACGCTAACCGTTTCGCTGAATGGAAGAAAGAAAGGGAACGCAATCCACAATAAAAAACACCTAAAAAAATATTTACATGAAAACAAATCTCATCTATTCGGACATTAAATTGGGAACTAAAGTATATAGCCCAAATAAAAAAGAAATTGGCGAAGTACGCGTAATCAACAACATGGCCAGCCTTGCAGGGATTAACGAGCCAATATTTAAAGTTGAATTTGAGAACTACCCCGGAAAAGTAGAATACTTCGGGCTTAAATACATTCTTAAAATGGCCGTTCAATAAACTCGTTTTTACAGGTGTTGGCCCTTGCTGTTTCTACAGAGGGGCCACACCTTAAACAACTCTAAATAATTAATCAACATGAATATTCCCGACACAATAGAAGCCTATGCCGACAATATGCGCATAGTATGGGACGACGAAAATATGCAGCCTATCCGGGAACTTGTGCATATTGGTTGGGAAGGATGGGAAGTAAGGCAGATTGTAGGCTACAAAAGCATCATAATAACGAAAGACTTTAATAAAGCATTGGAAAAACTTATTAACCCATGAAACCACAAATAGAGAAAGCAACAAAACAAATCACTCAGAGAAGGCAGATACTCAAGAGAAAGGAACTCCATACAAGATAATGGACACTTCAAACGGAGTGTGGGGGATGGGAACTAATAAAAGCATCCAATGAAATAATAGATGAAAAGTTGCAACCCGTGCCCATTAGCGAAATATAATTTTAACTAAACCAAGAAAAAGACATGAATACAAAACCAGCATACCAGCAAGTATTTTCAGCCGTTAAAGAGACGCAAGACAATAAAACATTAAGGAGTAATGACGCCTATGGCCTGTTTCTTTTAACACTCATCCGCGAAAACACAGAAAAGAATACAGGGAGTTTGGACGCGGGGGAAGTGGACACAGAAGAACTTGCCAGCAACCTAAGATACGGCATAGATCAATTTCAAAGGGCTTTAAATGCAGTGGAAAAATTCAATCGTTAACTGACCGCTGAAGTATTGAATCAATTTAAGTAACCCACAAAAGAAAGGAAACTATTCCCTACATTCTATAACTCTTAAAAGAAAAAAATGGATAGCGTTATTATATTGCAGGTCGACAAGAAACTTCTTTTAGACGGATCAATATATCCGCAATTCAATCATCAAGTGGGAGAAACCAAAGAAGCGTTAATAAAATGGATAAGAGAATATTATAAAATATCTGCTTACGAATTAAAGAAAGACCCAAACGACGACTTCCCATATTTTACAGACGGCGGATTTAAATACACGGCCACGACTGATAAATGGGAATACACGTTCACGGCATTTGTTACAAAATTGCTTAAATAAACTCTTAAATCATAAACAATGAAACAAGCAAAAATCTATTTCTTTATCGCCATCCTTTTTATTGCTATTGCCTTAGTTGGTACTTCGTGTGCCAGTCACAAAAGCGGTTGTTTTGCAACTCGCGGGATGAGCGGCTACAAATAGGTGAGTTTTTAGAGACCGTTTTAAGGTGTGGGTTTCGGTAAAAACTACACCACTTTTTAAAAAAAACTCTTAATCATTCATATGAAGCAGGAGATAAAAAAAGATGGGACTGCATCCAAAAGAAATTTTGAAAGCAGAATGTCCTATGGAGCTAACTGGAAGGACTACGATTATATAACAGAAAAAATATCCCAATGAAACCCCATATCCCCCAATCCTTGATTAATGAATTACCTATAATGAAGGCAAGTGATTACACTTTCTTTGGCTCATTCGTTCAGCGATCATGCTATTTCAGGTGGTATTTTACGCTGCTGAATGATGAGCAACAAATTTCAGGATGGGCTTTTATTCAGTGGGAATTATTCCCGGAACAAGTTTTTAATTAACCAAAAATAAACCCAACATGTCCCCACACCAAGCGCGTAAAAATTTCATTAAATTAGTATTGCTGGCCTTTCTGTTAATCATAACAATACTTACTATATACTCAGAGTAGGTCAAGGCAAAGGAATTTGGAAACTCTATAAACAATAACTTACAACCAAATGAATACAGAAACAAAATCCATAAGAGAAATTAAATTCCGCGCATGGGATTACCAAAATAATAGATGGGCTTCGCAAAATGACGTTGCCGGGAGTGTTGGGCTGCTATTTGGTATAAAAGATTATTTCATAAACATAGCTGGTGAAAAAGCTGTCAGGTTCTCATTCCAGCAATACACCGGCTTAAAGGACAAGAGCGGCACAGAGATATACGAAGGGGATATTGTAAAGAAATTATACGGCGCGACAATACCCATGTTCGAGGTAGGATGGGATGCCTTACGCTGCATGTTCATCCAGCGAGACGGGTATAACGAACCCTTATATCAATTACCTATCGAGTACCTTGAAGTGGTCGGCAACATCCATGAACACCCCCGCCTACTAACCCCCACCACAGAGTTAAATGAGAAGAGGTAATACGTCATACGTTGCGCCGTTTTGGATGCCTGATACAATAATCCTAAAATTCCACTTTGAAGTAGTTCGAGCGTGCAGGTTCGATTTAACACCCGAAACGCGCAAGGCAGTGTCTATTTGCTTGAATTAAAAAGCCAGAGTAGAAACCCCGGCTGTTTTGAAATTACTGCTTATGATGGAAAAAGATTACCAGCGTGCTTTTTTGGCTCTTATATCAACATGAATAAAGCCGGGGTAAATACCCAGTCCCCCAAATTTCACTTTCTTTTCAGCGATCAGTTTTTCTACGATAGCCGCCAACTGCTTTGGCGTTTTTGATTTGCATGTTATATCGGCGGCCATTGCGCGAAGGTGATAGCTATTCTTTTCCCCACCTACTTTAGCATTATGATCGGGGCTTCTGTAGCCGCTGTTAACGTGGATAGGTTCGCCCAAATAATCGCGTAGCACTTGAAGGTTTTGGGCCAGCGTTTGTACATTATGCCTGTATTCAGGGGGCACTTTGCTACCATCCCGACAATAAAATTCTTCGATTGAAAAGTTTTCCGTGAGTCTCATAACAACCATTTTATAAGTAAGCAGCCAATCCATATAACTGCGTAAATAGCGACTATCTTTTTTCCGTTCGTTGTTCCAAACAGCTCTTTCTCTATCCTATCCCAAAAGGCAGCGGGAGTATCGGCGGTTGATTGATAATACCACTTTAGTCCTCTCCTAATATTCAATGGAATATCAAAAGACAACTGACGATTTGCTAATGCAGAAATACAGAATAAAAAACCCGTTGGCCAATTGAGTTTAAACAGCCACGCTATAAGGCCACAAAAAATAGCATAGGCCGAAAGATTAATTGCATGTGCTATCTTTTTATTTTTGGCGATTCGGAAAGCATCAATCTTGACATTTAAAAGATTGAATCCTACCAACATTGCTTGATTTATAAGGTAAGTCAGCATTGCAGATATTTAAAGATGAATTAAGAGAATTCCCGCAAGTGCAGCAAGAAAGCTACCGAAAGCAATTGCTCGTCCCGGATTTTGATCTACGTCACCCGTAACGTTCATCCATATCCCGCTTAACCCTACGCATCCAGCATAGAATAAAATCAATCCTACAATGTCAATCAACTTTACTGGATGAACGTGGCAATACAGGAACTCTTTCACAAACCCCTCGCATACTTGAGGTATAAAGAACAAATAAACCGTTACTACTACAGCAACAACAATAGTGGCAATATGTATCAACCAGCGCACATTGCGTTCCCATTTTTTTTCTCCCTTAATAGCCATGATTATAGATTTTTAATGAAAAAATTAACGTCTTTTCAATGATAAAGGTACGCCAATATCCAACAAATATATCGCACCCATATTGGTCGCCATAACCCTCCCCCCTATCATCAATTCCTTTTTCGTTTTGAGCGTGAAGCCGCCCCCAACGCCGAATATACCGCCATCAATCACACCCGTAACATTTATATATAATTTTGATTGTGGTTTTAGTGCTGGCAATTCTTCTTTCACATACACCACCGCGCTAAGACAACTATCGTAACCTTTTTTTAATATATATATTTGGTTAGTTAGGTTTTTTATCTGCTCCTTATGAGTGCTATCTATTAATGTCGCTTGCCTCCAAGCAATCTGCAAATTGCTATCTTTCTTTATACTTTCTTCTGCCAACGAATCACACGACGCTATATACTTAGCCGTATCGTTATCAACTTTCGCTTTTTTTACTTGGTTGGCCAGTCTATTAGCCTTTTCACTTTCTGATACTAATGCTGCATGAGTAATCACATAATCAGCCGTCAATTCAGAGTAAGAAAGATCGAGCTTTTGATAATCGGATATTTTTTGCTGAAGCTGCTTGTTCAATTCCGCACTATCATTTATCACTTTTTGAAGGCGCTCGTTAATAGATTCATATACCACTAATGACCTATCCGAATTGGCACAACCGCGCCAAATCAATAGTATAATAATGATAGCGGATAATAGCAACCCGATCATTAACCGCCGTCGTTGTCTATAGTATTTTTCCTGTTCGCTTACTTCAGGCATCGGGGTTTTCTTTACGTGTAAAGATAATGGCAATAATAATAGAGAAAGGCCAAAAGATGGCAACGGGAATTGTTTTGCAGTAGTCAGAGAACTTATCTCCCTTTTCTCTTATAGCGAGAAAAACGAACACGCCGCAAATCAAATACGCCACCAAGAACAAATACCAAATCATATCATTTTATTTTCTTGATTTCGCTTTCAAGATAGCCTATAGCGCGGCCAAGTTTTTTAAACTTCAGCTTGCCGCTCTTACGCAACCGATACAACTTTAACCTGTATATCCCGTACTTCTTTTCAACTTCCTTTTCTGTTAAATATTTCCGCATTTGTTACCAAATGTAACAATTTACATTTGGAAATTCCAAAAAATGTTTTAATTTAGTCTTATCATAGGATAAGGTTTAATGGTTAACTGGCGCGAAAGTGTCTTTTAATCTGAAACCGGGGGAGTCTTGCTCCGGTTTTATTTTAAACTGAGTGAACTACCCACTCACGCAAAGCGATGAGTGGGCTTCTCAACCCATACGCACAGCCTATTGGCTCACGTTAACGGTTGAAGGCTTATTCCTAAGCCCGAAGCACTTTATATTTTTCGCAGCATTTTCATCCCTTTCGTGATGAGTGCCGCAAGATTGACAAGTCCAAGACCTGTCTTTCAAACTTAGTTCTTTGAAAATATTTCCGCAGGTGTTACAGAGTTTTGAACTCGGCTGAAATCTACCAATGTACAGGATATTCTTTCCGTACCATTCGGCTTTGTATTCCAGCATGGTTTTGAACTTGTGCCATCCGACTTCGCCAATAGCAAGAGCAACTTTTCCGTTCTGCATCATTCCCTTGATGTTTAAATCTTCAAGGCAAACGGTGTCAAAAGAGCGAATGATTTGTGTACTTGCTTTGTGCAGATAGTCCTCACGTTGGTTTTTAATATGTTCGTGAAGTTTAGCAACTACCAGCTTTTGTTTCTGATAGCTTTTGCTTTGCTCCTTTGCACCTCTTTTAAATCTACGGCTCAACTTTCTTTGTTCTACCCGAAGCCTTCTAAGATTGTTTCTTAAATGATTTGGGTTTTCAAAAGAAGTACCGTCAGATAAGGTTGCAAAAGTTTTTACGCCCATATCAATTCCAACGGCTGTCTTTTCTTTTACAGGCTTCTTTTTAGGCAACTCCTTTTGGTTATCAATGAGTATGCTTACAAAGTATTTACCTGTTGAAGTTTTAGAAACAGTAACTGTTTTAATATCACCTTTAAATTGGCGATGAAAAATACAGGATACGTTTTTCAACTTCGGTAAAAAGATAGTTCCGTTTTCAAAGTCTGTTTTTACCCCTTGCGGAAACTGTATAGACTGCTTTTTGTGTTTTGATTTGAATTTAGGGAAGCCGCCACCTTTAAAGAATTGGGTGTAAGCATTATCCAAATTTCTCAAAGCCATTTGCAAGGTTTGCGAAGGACACTCTTGCAGCCATTCGGCTTCGGTGTCTTTCAGTTCCTTCATTTGGTTGGCAAGGTCTATACAGGTTAAATGCTTACGTGCAGATGCCCATGCTTGCAGCTTGGTTTCCAAACCTAAGTTGTAAACGAAACGGCAGCTACCAAAAAACTTAGCCAGTTGTTGCTTCTGTTCTTCGGTAGGCAAAAGGCAATATTTGTACGCTTTGAGCATCGGTGTAAAGGTAGTAATTATTTCTTACAAAGCCCGCTACGTTTTTGTAAACCCTTTCCTAATCATCTTGTAAGTGTAACGGAGTGTCGCTTACATCCCATCCACCCTTCGGGATGAATGGGTTTTACGCTCCTGATATAAAAAAGGGAGGTTTGAGCCTATGGGTTGAAAGAAGATCGCTAAAGAATAACGAATGTACCGAGAAGCGTCACAACAAATGCCTTGGGGTGACGCTTCACTATTTAATAAAATAGCCTTCCTAAGAATAGGAAGGCTCACCATTAAAAATAACCAACATGAAAAGAATTAAAGATTAATAACTTTTGCTTTCTCCTTAACGGGTAAAAAGATTATCACCAACGCCACCACATCAAGAGCCAATAGCAATAAATAAAAATACCCCCACTGCTTATAGTTGAATAAAAACATTGCAGCATCTACCAAGTGGTAAATAAAAAAGGTAAACACTACAAAGAACTTTTTTCGATTTGTTTTTAGCGCGGTAATCGCATAATCATAAAACACATAACACCACAACACTTCATCAGTCAGCATTTTTATCCACCAAAGCAATGGGATGCCATCGGGCATAGCCTTCTGATCTAAAAACAAATTCACTTTAGCACTTTCAGATTTGGGCCAAAGTACATAAACCAGTTGCCATAATTCAGTGGCGGCATGAACGGCTATCAATCCGATTGCCGCTATCATTGCTTTTTTCATGTTGGTAAAAATTGGTTAAGGACGACCGGGGGGCTTGTTGCCGGGAGGTTGGCCCGGTGGGTTGCTTCCCGAATCATCATCTTCGCTTCCTTCTTCATCAAGGGTTGCCTGCACCTCATCGCAAAGACTGCCCAATTGATCGTCACCGTTCTTTTCAGACCATTCCCGAATTTTCTTCAGGATGCTTTCAATTTTTTTTCGTTTCATATTAAGCTGCTTTATCTTTTTTGTCTTGTCCGTTGGAAAACTTTTCGGCTTTCTTTATGCGCCGTTTTTCCTTGAACGATTTGTAAATATCAGTACCATAGGCGCTCGCTATCCCCGTTGCTGCCGACATTACGGACGCGGCAAACAACTTCAACAACCAGATGCCAACGAAGATTAAAAAACCGACCACCCCGTCGCCAAGCGTAGGCAGAGATTCAAGAAATAGAGGCTTAAAGCATAAGGCAAACCCGCCCAAAGCACCGCCACAAAACGCTTGAAGATGTTCTGTGATAAGATTGGCACCATGTCTCATTTTGTTTTTAAGAGTTTAAAAATGGTCTAATGGGGTTTTCGATACCAATAATATGGTTTTTCAATGATATTGAAGTGGGTAATTTATGGATTATCCTCAACGCCCACTTTATTCATAAATGTTGTTTTGTACTTGCCAAACACAGCGAATAAAGCACTGTTGCCGCCATAGGCAGTTAAAAAATAAAAAGGCATCAAAGCCTCTTTAAGTTCCAAACTCAAAAGGACGGCACCATCCGCGCCTTTCAGTTCTACAAATCCGTCGCCTATAAGCATAGGCATGAATATTATTAACGCCACGCCGCCAATATAAAACCGGGTTAGATTTATCCATTCTTCATTGAAGAAATCATTCAAGTTAAAATTTACGCTCTGATCTGGGTGCTGCTTTGCCAACTTTTTATACTCTGCGCATTTGCCGAGTACATACAAGGCAGACCCAAGCAAAAAACACCCGTAGTCTAAAAAATAATGAAGCATAAAATATAAATTAGAGGTTAATAAGTCTATATTGGTTCTATTCTTACTCGTTCTGTACTTCCATCAACGCGCTCAATGATATGGGTTGGCACGAACTGAGATGGCGTTTCTGGCAGCGGCTTTTGCGCAATAGATTTAGAATGACTAAACAGCCACTCATACACTTCATCGCGGCCAAAAACATCACCCCAAATGTAATGACCACCACTATCCAGCAATGTCATCTTTGCTTCAGGTGTTGGCTTGTAAGAATTGATTTTGTTTATTTGATTAATTGTATGGGTATTCGATACTACGGTATCATTTTTTGCGTGGAAGGCCCATACAGGTATGCTGTGCTGTTTTATTTTTGAAAAATCGCAATCGTATTGAGGAGTACCACATATAGGGATAGCCGCCGAAACATACTGCGAAAATTTTCCAGTGCTTGCGATATACACGCCGCCACCGCCTAATGAGAGGCCAACTACTTTTATATGATCTAAATTAGTGGTTGGTGTATCTAAAATATAATCATAAACGGGTTCAAGATATTTGTCAGTCCAGCCGGGAACCCACCCGTTCAATGACAAAATCAAGTGAGGGGCCACCACTATAAAAGGGTTCTTTTCATCATCCACCCGTTTTAACAAATTGGCGTGGTTTCCGTTATTATAAACGGGTAATGCAATGTCATCGGTTTTTTTGGGTGGGTTATCGGCCCATTCTCCTTTACCGTGCAGGAATAAAGCAACGGGGTATTTTTTGGCGCGATCAAAATTTTCAGGCCAATATATAACCGATGGGACATTGCCGATAAGCTGGCGACTTACTTTCATATACGCTACAATTATTGATCTACAAACTTATTTCTTTTTAAATTTCCCTTAAAATAATTTCTTGTGTTTGGTGGTGGCGGGTCGTCCGATAACTTGACAAGTATGTATTGCACTCCTTCGTTTACTTCGGGGATAGTCACCGTTGACCCTACTACACTTAAAGGTGTTGCCGTTCCCAGCTTCTCACCCAGTGTTGGCGTGATTAGCATTGCGCTGGCTACACCGGGGATATTGATCTCGTAATCGATTGTCGTGCTGTTATCGCTTGTCCCCATCCATACCGAGTAAATCAAGCTATCTGCATCACTTACGTGAGTATATTTCTGCACCCATACATCGGTGGAATCTCCATCCACTAATGTTTCGGCACGTGCGTTGTAGTTATAGAACCTATAAGCACGGCAGGTCATGTACCAGAACAAATCTGATGGAAGCGTTGAGCAACACCCTCCCGTTGTCCAGCGTCCCGGAATAAATTGCTGCATGTATGCGGGTAGATAAGTGCTTGGATTGCCCGGCAACGCAATATCATAGCTAAATCCGGTTGTCGCAAAGTCTCCCCCTCCAATGTTTCTTTGAGAATATTGAATAGCATAATCCCATTTAGCACCGGCAAAATGTTCATACCATCGCATAACCCAATAAGATTTTGTTTGTTCGCGTGTTTGGCCTGCTATTTCTGGAACGTTGTAGTTGCTATTATTTATCGTTGTGTCAAGTTGGTTATCACTAACCCCGTACACGTAACCATCATATCCAAACTCTGTGCCTCGTAATTCTTTCCCCGGAAAATGCGTATCGCGGACTGTAACATTGCTGTCTAACTTATATCTTAAATTAAACGCTTCGGGGCTTATACCATCATAAGGAGGCGAAGCGCCGTGTTGACCTCCGGCTGTTGTGGCGTACTCGTTAAATGCAAAGCCATCGGCGGGAAAATCTTCAGGTTCGCCTTGATAATACCAATAATGAACAAACCAATAAGCCCTGAATCTTGCGGGTAGTAATCCTGTTGCAGCACCGGCAATAACTTTTATGTTTGGGTCTGCTGCTTTGGCCCCTGTGTAGCCAGCAAGTAATTTTAAATATTGCACGCGTGGGCTGTGAAACTTATTCCCCCCGTTCCACCACTGGCCGTCCTCGTTACCAATTTCAATACTCTCAAAATATCCGCGTCCTCTTTCTGAACCGGGAATATTTGACACCACATAACCGTCAGTATTAACCGAAGTATTGAACCCAAACCATGCTGCTGCTATAAAGTGCATACGCTCCACATATACCCAACTTGCTAAATCGGTGCTGTCAGCCCCCGGCAAAATATCTTTACGTTGAATATTACCTACAGGGTCTTCAAAAGCTTTTCTTATATTGGAGAAATAGGGCCATTGCTTTCTTCCATTCCTTTTAGCAGGCATATAAGTCAATTCTTCACTATTCCCCCCAAGACTAAATATTAGCGTCTTGCCGTCCGTCCATGTGCCCCCTGCTTCTTGTTCAGGTCTATAAGCGGTATCGTTACGGCCTGCGTCTCCTTGATGGCGTTGCGTCCATCCTGCATCATCAGTTAATGTATCGGTGAATACTTTTCCGTAACCCATAAAAAAGCGTCCGGGGTCGGGTGGCGGTGGTAATGGGGCGGGGTATATATTCGGCGCTGGCCCCAACGTGTTGCCATAAATTTCTATCTCTCTAAACTCATTGGGAATATCAGGAATGTCGATTTTTACCCACCGCACACTATCCGACCATTCCCTTGAATTGGCTGAATCTATGTAAGCCCATGCGTTGTTAGGAAGCGTTGCGTAATACCACGGACTGTGCCGCGTGGTGTCTGATCTTCCATAATAAAACTGGAACCCTACTTTTATCCCCGTGTTGTTCGCGTTGAATACTCTTATTTTGAGGGTGTTATAAAAACTGTCCAGCCTTATCCATAACCCTTCGTTGTGATAAGTGGTCACTACATACCCATCAGTGAAGTTGGGATAACCTTTTGTTGCCGTGTCGCCGTCAATCAGTAGTTCAGTTGTTTTACCGGCTGTGCCTACTATGTCATACCATTGGGATTTGTAGTCTAAGGGAATTTTATGAACTTCCGGGAAGGATGGGTCGGGGTTAAGATTCTCGCCTTCAACAATCATCCATATCCATCGGTTGTCTTCGTATGTTGTTCCTGAAATATCAAAACAATCTCCCCACGTCGAGTTACTATGTGTGCCGCCAACAGTTACCCCCAAAAACTTGTCAGCCCCTTCTACGCCGGGAAGCTGATTAAATACATTGATAGTAAAAGATGGCGGCGTTCCGGGGTTTGTGTCTGCATCACCATACCAACAATAATTTTTTGCCGGTGAATTGGACGAAACGGTGTACAGGGTGGTGCTCATCCATATACCTGTCGAATGAATAGTACGGTAAGGGTTACTGGTTGAGTTGTTGAAAAAAGAATTGGCGCGACCGGGGCCACCGCTTCCTCCGCCGTAGTGAATACGGCCAGCCCAACTCGCGTCTATAGTTTCACCGATAGAGTTTAAAAAGTGAGTTACGTCCTGCGCGTACACGTCCGGCTGATTACCGTGGTTGGTCATTATGAATACCATCCATCTACGTGTGCCGCCGCCAAATTCAGCAGGAATAGTAGTTACGCCGTTCCAGTTGCTACCACCCGCGCCGTCACGTAAAAACAAACCGGGTTGCATCCCATCGTAGTTGCTACAGTCTGTTTGACCATCGCCTGCAAAAAAGATTAAGATATGATCTGTTTCTGCATTCCAATCAACAGCCCTAAAATAACCATGTGCGCGACCATTGAATGACCAACATACTTGCGTACCGGGCGTGTACCCTCCCGGCTGTGCTTTTACTTCACTCACTACAAAAACAGTCAATAAAAAAAGGGTTATCCGGTATATCATGTACCCGTTTTTCATTTTATTGATGCGTTGATATTACTACCCAATATGCAGTATCTCCATCATACACTCCTTGAATCATATAAACCGTATCATCATCCAATGTTGTCACGCTGCTACCGTCCGGGCCAATCAAGGTTGATATATTCCAATCGAAGGATGCGTTACTGTTTTGATTTTGTATAATAAACAACATTCCTGTTTGAGCAGATGGTAATGTTATTGTTCGGGAGGCTGACAAATCACCTTTCAATACAACCGTCATTGTATTGGTGGTGACCGAGAAATCGGCATCCGTAACTACTGTTAGTTTCACGGAAAGTGCTGCCATAAGACTAATCCTATCATCCGCGTTTAAATTAATATCATCCTCAGCATGTACGGTGAAACTAAACAATTTACTGCCTGAAGCGCCAAGCAGCAATGAATTAGAAGCGCCATTGATAGTGGTAAGGCTGCTCAATGTGCCTCCCAATACCGCCGTAGCTGTATTTGTTGTTGTATTTACGGTTATGCCGTTGGCCCCTGCTATTGTAAATGTTGGCCCCGTTTCCGAATTTATAGAAGTGATCCCGCCGCCGCCCGTGGGCGTGTACCACTCCATCCCATCCTCGGTTGCATTTACCCGTAATGATTGCCCTGCGGTGCCAAAGCCATTTATCCCTGCAATGCCTATAGAATCGGGGTCGTTATCTTCACCGGCATACGCTATCAATGGTAATCTCAAGACTGTAGTGTTTGTACCAAGGCTGTCATGTATTTGAGCGGCTACGGCTGTTGTAGTGGTAAATCCTAAATTAGAAGGCAATATTTTCAAAAACTCTCCTGAAGAAGCACTAATAGCTTGAAGATAGTCAGAACCCATATCCGTAATCGTCCTGCTGCTATCGGGGTTCATCCCAATTGATCTATTCACAAATAAACCTCTTTGGATTATTTCAGGTGTGGTGCCGCTGGTATGCAATTGAAGTCCACCAAAGGCGTTCCATCTCGCACGTTCGGAACCATTTACTGAAAAAACTAAAACGTCGCCACCCGAAGGGGTGGAAATAGTATTGACGTGCGTGCCTATATTTGTTGTTACGGTCAATCCAAAAAGATTAACTATATTATTGCCAGAACTGGCAACCCTATTGAAATCCACTCTCGGTTGTGTGCCAGATGTAACACTCGTTACAATCTCACCTATAGTGGTAGTCCCATTGTGTATTTCAATACGACTGTTTCTGCCTAAAACAGAAAAAAGAGAAGAAGATGGAGCGCCTCCAATAGAAAATCCAGTGCCGTTGTCTTGTGCAAGACTATTCCCCAATGAAGTAGCCCCTGTCCATTTGGTCAAATAATTTTCAGTTCCACTACCACTAAAAGCCCCGACGGCAGCACGTATATCCGCTGCCGTATCATCCAATGCTGACTGCGTTACATATTGAGGAGTAAAATATTCCCATCCGTCCCCGCTTACATTAGTTCTCACCATTTGTCCGGGGGCACCGTAACTAGTAAGACCCGCAAGACGTAAAGTATCTGGGTCACTACCCCCATCTACTATATGTAGTGGCTCAGAAACTTCAGGCATAGTTCCAGTTCCGGAAGCCGATGCCCTAAAAATCTCCCGCCATTCACCCCCATCACACGTAATATAAACCGATGTATTAGCAGGGATAGATGTGTAGGTCGTAGTGCTGTTTTGCCTAATTGCGAGAGATGTGGCAAGGCTTTGGTCTGTTGGATTATGAATTACCAACAGACGCTTATTGTTAGAGGCGACCGCTGGCAATGTTATTGTCCTAGTTGTTGTGGCGCTGTTGTAAACTATAGAAAAATCAGCATTAACAACAGAATAATTCTGATCTGATACAAACCGTGTTTGTGCATAATTATTAATATCCCTATTATCACCACTGGGCCACACCTTCACGTTTTTCTTAGGATGCAATGTGCTATTAAATGGGCCACTCCTTAAAATAATATATTTGTGCCCGATAGAATCTATTCCATCATTTTGCATGATATTCCATTCGGCTCCCTTAAATTGAAACACAGCGCCTCCAACATTATCAGGCGACCGAAACGCATTTACAACTACTTTTGGATTACCCATAAAAAAGTCAACATGAGATGCAGTAGTAGTAAATGTCCGAGACATTACAATCTTAGCATTAGCTTGATCGACAGACACAACATACATTCCGGCTGTCATTTGATTACTACTATTTTCCAGCCTATCGCCGGGCGATGGCCACAGATTTTTATACACTTCGACATTTCTTATTGTGTCTTGCCCATTTATAATATCTCCCGTAAGGAGTGCGCCAATCTTTCTGTAATAGTTGACATATAGGGTTCGAGTGCCGCTTATTCTCACCGATACCGGGACGTGATCTAAATATATCGTATCGGCGGTTACACTTGTAACACGCCCAACGCAAGGGTTTTTGTCAACGGTTCCGTAAAGAGTCGTATCTTTCGTTGCAGAACTAAATGTAGACATTATGTAATCACCTTCTTGAATTGTACCTAACAGACCAGTCATGACAATCTTGGCTGTTCTTGTGACGGTATCTACAATAACATCCCTGCTACCAATAAGAACCATTACATCAAGAGCATCTGTAAAAGTAAATGTATTAGTCGCGCTTGCTGACCCGGAAGAAACTTGCATCTCAAGTCCTGCTATTGGGGTATTCTTTGTTGTTGAATTGAAATCAAAAGTTTGTTTCAACAAATTTCCAAAAGAGCCGTATAAAACGCCGCGACAATTATAAAATGCCGCACGTTGGTCTAACGTCACATCTGCTGTTTCCGCCGTAATGGGTGGTGAGTTAAACACGCAATTCCTAAACGTAAAAGGCTCATTAGAAAAATTAATCCTTGCTGCATTAGCCGATGTGGTGAAACTTGTCATGGCGCACCCATCAAATTCAACGTTTGTCGCAAGCAATAACCTGTCGGGGTCTCCTATATTCGCATTTACGTATTGCGCAAATCTAAATTCACAATCTCTAAAAACATGCGTTCTCGGACTTGTTATTCTACCTAGTTTAAACAAACCTTCTGCAAATACATTCTTTACCACTACTGGGATAGCGGTATTTGTTCTTTGATCTATTATCTGATGGCAAGTACCTGCTATATTCACTCCATCAATAATAGGTGCATACCCATCCCTCAATCCATAATTGGCGCAATCGATAACGGTATGCGTCATTCCCCACGTAACAAGATTTTTAACATAATTTCCTTTCGTTTGCGCTTGCCCCTGCGCGATAGCAGACATGCAAGTCTCTATCCGACAATCAGATATTAAAATATTTTCAGCGTTTAAGGTGGTTGTGTTAGGGCTAATCATAACACCCACCACAAAATTTGTAATATAGCAGTTTTCAATAGTAATGCCAGAACTACCGCCTGTAGAAGTGCTACCCCGATACCATGCAGCCATGCCCGGATAGCCTCCATTTATTCCAGTAGTATCAAATCTAAAAGGGTCAATTACTATGCCGCTGTATGGGCTATAGGTATCATCTCGGCCAGAACTATTTTGCCATGCAGACCGCCTACTCTCCCACGCCTGCTTTTGAGTAAGGCCGGGCGAATAATTACCGATCATTAAAATATTTTTCACCGTCCCGGCACGCGCCTTATGAATACCAAGAATAAATTTATCATTAAATGATGCCGAAATCTGAACCATGTTTGCCGAAACTGGCATCTTGCCGGACGAAACGCCAATAAGATTTATCTGAAATTGGGTGTAATCGGTTCCAGTCCATCGGTAACACACCAATGGCTGCGATATATTATAAACACCAACCTTATCAAACAGGAGTGTTTTTGTTTTGTCGTTATTCGCAATAACCCAATTAATAGCCTTTTGTATAGCCCTCCAATCATCCACCCCATCGCCGGGTTTAGCACCAAACCAACTAACAGCAACAAAATCTTCGTAAAATCTTTTTAGCCTTTTATTACCAGCGGCAATAATAGTCATAGCGCTATCGTCTGAACTGGAAACATCATTAGGATCATATACCCAATCACCAACTATACCATTAATAATACCCCTATATATATGCGAAGTGTCAACATCTCTCAACGCCCTAAGTTCACCATCAACCTTTGCTATTATATATTTATCTTCAACAAAATTTCTATTACCTGTTGTGTCAAACCCGTAAATATATCTTTTGCCACGTTCAGGTGAAGTCAAAATATCGTTCACCAATTGCAAAGAATCATTAATAGCCTTTGCTATCGAATATCTATTATTCACATTGCCGCCGTCCCCTGTTCTAAGAATTTTAATCCACTGTTGACCAGTATAAAACCACTCTGCCGTATCTACGCCGGGGCGCTGCCACATAATACGCGTGCCTGCAAAACGAGGTATAAAATTCGTGTCGCGCACCGCGCTGATAAATCCAGAATCAGACTTCATCCAGCCCCACTCCATCCATCCCAAATTCTTCTGCGTAGGGAATCCTGAAGGACGCTGCGCATGTACTAACAGGCCCGATACAACGAAAAATAATAATAACAAAAACCTTCTCATATATCAACTAATTGAAGTCCTGAAATTAAATAGGTGTTTCCGTTAATAAATGTATTACCGGCGGGGCCAAGCACAATAACCGCTTGCCCTTCGGAATAAGATATGGTTACATAAGTGCTGTTTGTTGTTGGTATTGCTGGTTGCGGGGTGCCCCCTATAGTCAACAACAAGGAACCAGCAATAATATTTTTCAATGGCAGCACAATCGTATCTTCTCCGTCATTGGGTATAGTAACTGATACGCCGTTTACGTCTTGCGGCGACGTTGTCACACCCAATTCAAATTCCAAAGAAATAGCTTGTATTGTAGAGCGTGCGCCGGTTGACGGATTGATAATAATCCCCCCGCCGCCTTGACCCGCTATATATTTTGCTTCAGCTAAATATTTGATAAGGCTATAAACATAATTGGCAACATTATCAAGGTTTTCGTCTGAAGGATTGAACGAATACATAAACTCCAATGCCCTTCGCTCCATGCGCATCAAAACGGGATAGGTCGGGTCTAGGTCGCGACCCTTTAACAAGCGGTTTTGAGTGCCGTAAAATGTCCCTAAGTATTGGGATATTTTAGCCCATGTTATTATATCGGTGATAGGCGCTACAGCCATTAGAAATATTTGTCTTGGTTAACGATCATGTTGTATGCAATATCGAGTGCCAATTGAGCTTTCTTTACATCTTCCCCTAATGCAATAGCGTTTTCTGCATCATCAACGCATGTCCACATTAACGCTTTATTACTAAACCAATCTGTCACTTGTATAATAGGCGGATTAGACGCTTGATCTGTTGTCAACTCGTACAAGAATTGCTTTGTGTAGGCTGTAAATACATAATAGTTGGTAAGGGAATAAATAACATTATTGCTCCCGTCGAGCCATTGCACCACCAGCATTACAGCATAGTCACGCGAAAGAACGTCCATTGATAATGGCCCATCCGCTATAGGCCATGAAACGTATGGGGTGGAAGTCCCATCCGGGACGAGAGTAGTATTGTCTGCAATGTAAGCATATACGCGGCGCGTAGTAATTGAAGGGTCGCTACCCGTGCTAGTGTCGGTTACTACAAATCTTCCCGGCAATCCAGCATTTTGCGACACACTTACAGAAACGGTAAGAGGCATGGTCTATTGTTTAATAAAATTACAAATTTCATAGATATTAGCGGCCAACTCTTAGCATTATTCTTTGGGCGGCATCGGTTGGCCTTCCACTTGCTGATGCCATTGGCATACGCCCCGTCAATTGCTGGTTGGTAAGGTTTGCCGATTCACGGAAACCGGGGACAACGCCATAGCCAAAGGACTTTACCTCTTTAAACAAATCGCCTAATTCCTGATCGCTCACCGGGATTTCATAAAGCTGTTTTATTCGATCTTCCGCTGATCGTCCCTGCATATCTGGCCGCTGATTGTACACCATAAGATAGTTGTATAGTTTCTTTGCTTTGTCGTCCCCCAATGCCCCGCGCAATGCTTGATAATGCGCTGCTGATCTTTCGCCGCCCACTTCCCCCGTACCGACTAATGCAGCAATCAAATCTCTTACGTCTGCTGTTTTGTCAACGCTCGTTTTTGAGCGACCGACATATCCTTTATCTTCCTGAACGGTTGGTTTCTCACCACCACCTGTTAAACGAAGTTTCATAATTATCTATTTTTAGTTCTTGTTTGTTTTTTTGGTTTTTCGCGCTTAGGTCTTTTTGAATCGCTACCGCCGCTTGTCTTTCTGTCATCACCGTAAGTTGTAGCTCCAACGCCGTGCGAAATCAATAGCCATGTAATAAATGCCCTTTGAACGCCGCCATCCTTATAAGCATCCATCACATCGCTCACAACAAGCGGAGCAAAGAAGTCTTTAATCTCTCCTTTTACTGTCACTGGCTTGTAATCTAATCGCTGGCCGCTAATTATATTCCACGCCGTTCCCACTTCAGGAGAAGTTTTAGTTCTAAAAAATCTTCCCAATACATCGCCCCTGTTCTTTTGACCAAACCTATCATTACCTAACTCGCTTATCTTGCCGGTTTCGGGTGACTTAGTAGCACCTGACAACATTCTTGCGAACAACACAACATATTGCTGAAAGCCGCCCCATACATCATATACAGTGTTCCCTACTTTTACTTTGCCAAATTCAGAACTACGCGGGTCTGCTTCTATATCTACGCCAGCGGCTTTAGCAGAAGCAATCACGGTAGCACCTAACGCCAATGTTTTTATCATATCCTTCATGTACTCTACGCGCACTTCTCTTGGTGTCTTAGTCCAAAATTCAGGATTAAACGCTTTGAATAATAGTTGTAATCGGGATGCTTGCAATCGCAAAGAGAAAAACAATCTCGACGTAAGCCAACTTGCACCTTCTACTTTTTGTCCCAAAAATCCACGGCCTACTGTTTGGTTTGCATAGATAGCAGCCTCCTTATAAGCATCCGGTGAATTTCGTATCGACATCCCATTCCTTTCAAACAGCTCTGCAAATTCAACAAATTTATTAAACTTCATTATGTTTATAAATGCAGAAGCAGCCCTATTGGAACCCTTTACAATATTTTTTATTACGGGTATTTTTTCAAGTTTACTTGGATAAGCAAATTCCTCACGCGCTTGTTCCAATGGAGAATTAGGGTCGGACAAGTTTAATCCGGCCTCTTTAGCAACTTCATACCACCGATTGTTTTTAATATCTGCCATCACGCTCTTGTATGTACCTTCCCTTGCTAAAGAGGCGTACATATCCCTGAACGCTTTTACTAACTGCTTTTGCGCCTCGAAGTTGGTAAACACAATACCTTTCCCGGACTCTATTTTAAATGGCAACCTCAATAAGTTACTTGCAACACCCCACAGCCCTTGTCTGAAGGGCATTGAAACGTCGGCTGTAGATTTTATCTGCCTGCTTATATTTAAATATTGATTTGCTTCTCGCGCCGCCTTCTTCAACTGGCTCGTATTTTCATAATCCATCTTAATTAATCGAATTTCCCTTTCTTCTCGAAGTTCATTCAATTTATTACGCAACACTTTAGCCTCGTCATCCAATTGCACTTCTTGGCGTATCGGTTTACTGAAATCACCCTTCTTTAATTGCTCCTCTATTTTAGCAATTTCCCTTTTCGATCTCTGTTTTATTGAAGCTAATTTTTCTGCATCTTCTATCGGCTGGTTGTCCGCTTCTTGTATTTGTCTTTTTAAATCTTCAATTTTCCTGTTCCTTTTTATCTTGTCTTTTTCTGATTTTGGTTGCTTGCCATTTTCCAACGCCTCTAATTCAGAAATTAATTTTGCTTTTTTTCGTAAATCAAACAACCGCTCTCTTAGCTGCGCCTCGGTTTTGCCTTCTGTATATTCACCGAGGTATATTTTTTGAATATCGGTCTCGGTTACTTGCGGTAGCAACTGCTTAACTTCTTTGTGAACTGCCTTGATAATATCGGGAACTTTTGTTATCCCTTCTTCAATAACATTAGCAATCAATTTTACTACATCGGGAGTTATAGCAATAAGTTCCTTTGCGTAGGGAACGGCTGTAGAGGAGATTTCCCCACGCGACTTTCTTAGCTTCTCTTTTATTTCGTCAATTATTTTGCTCCTTTCTGCTTTATAATCTTTTTTGTCGGACTTATTAGCTTTTTGCGATTCTTCTTTTATTTTCTGACTTGCTTTTTTTGCCGCAACCTCTGCTTCAAGTTTGGCAATCTTTTCTTCATACGCTTTTTTAACTGCATTTATTTCCTCAAACTCCTTTGTTGATTGCTTTAGTTGTTCGTCCGTAAGAGGCGCGCGGTTAAATTCCGTATCGGTCATGTGAAAATCGGCCAGCGTTTCTTCAACTGGTCTCATTCCTTTACGTGCAACTAACTCCTTACCTTTCTCCCTACCCGAAATATTATACAGGTCTTTGGTGCGTTTGATTTCGTCCAATAATTCAGGTGTCGGATTTTTATTGTACCGTGCTTTCAAGTCAGCCATGTGCATTATCATCATGCGTGTCTCCACTTTATCGACACCCTTACCTTCGCGCAATTTCTGAATAACCTTATTCATGGCTTGCGGGTCTTTGGCAAATCGCTCTCTTGCTTCAGTGTCCCACTGCTTTATGGTTTCGGGGTCTTGACGGTACTCATCCAATCCTAATTCACGCGCAAGGTTATCCATTTCGGCATGGGTAATTCCGATTTTTTCCGGGTCGGGCGGCGGCACTACGCCTTCTTCACCCGTAACTTGACCTTCTTTTCCTGCTTCTTTTCCGGCAATGCCTTCAGGTTGGGCGTCTCCTTCGCCCATTGTCTTGCCATCTCCGGCTTGTTGGCGAACATCCACTTCATTTGTGATTTGCTCTGAAACGGCATCTTGTTTCGGTTTTATGGTTATTGTTTCAGTTTGCTTTTGTTCTTCTGGTCTTATAACTGATATGGATGATTGCTTTTCTTCGATAGGGTACATTTCGAGAGCCTTGTCAACCAAAGAGTCTCCGAATTGTTCGCGCAATTGACCTTCAGCACCGCCAGCTTCGTGAATAGTCCCATCTTCAGTACGTCCTAATGCTTGGTCGGCAACAAACTTCATGAACCCTTCAGGGTTTTCTTTTGCCATAGCCGCGTACATGCCACTAATAACACCTTCGTTTACGGCATCATCAATAAATAGCTTCGCTTCTTTACTTTGTTCCGATTCTTTTTCTTTTGGCTCACGCTGCTTTGATAATTCGTTTATTTCTTCGTCAAGTTTTTTGATCTTCTCTTTTATTTCAGGATGGAAAGCCTTATCTAATTTTTCAAGCTGCCCTTCGAGTTCTGTTTTCCTTTCAAGTTTTTTCTGGATTTCCAAGCGAGCATCTTCGGTAACATTATCGGGTATCTTTGAATCAATATCTTTATATTTATTGATCTCGTTACGAATACTGGTAGCTTGTTCTTCAGTTATGCGTCCTGCATTTATTTCATTAGAAATATGCGCTTCTATTGTTTCTGAAGGGACTTTTTTAAGACCATTCAATAATGTACGGTATTTTATTTTAGGAAGGCCACGGCCAAGTGTAGCCGCAGCCCCTAAGCCGACAGTTAAAAGGAAATTGCTTTCTATGGCATTAAGCACGTTTTCGTCGCTGTCTCGATTTATGCCAGCGGCTTGTGCCAACTTGTTCTTTGAATATTCCGCAGTACCACCAATAGCGGCCTGAATTGCGCCATCCTTGCTGGCTCCTTTAGCAAAATCAATGGCAATCTTTCTATATCCTTGACTAAAATTTATTGGCTTCATACCAATACGTGCACCCAAAGCAGCCATAGAACCACCAACCGCTGCATCAATCAATGCTTCTTTTTGCGCTTGTTCTCTGGCTATCTTCAGTGCTTCTTGCTCACTCTTACCTTCCTCTCGCATTTGGTAATAAACATTCTGTAACGAACCGGCATATCCCATGCGATAAAAGTCAGCACCGCCAACCGAACCAGCAACAAAGGGAGCCGCTTCGGGCAACCCCATCATAGAAACTGCACCGCCAGCAACCAATGACTTTAACGGCATGCTACCAGCCATCTGCGACATCTCTGCAACCTTGTGCTTGGGTACAGGCATTGGCTCGTCAGGGTCGTAATCGGTTCGACGGCGCTCCAATTCGGCAATAATTTCTTCGTCGCCTTTATTGTTGAAAAAAGAAAAATCATCAAACAATTGGCTCTTTTGCTTCCATCCTTCGATAAGGCTACCAGCAACGCCTTGCGGCCTTATCAATCGACCCGTCGGTATGTCATAAATCAATTCCCCTTTTTCAATAGCCTTTGCATTACGATTTATTTTATCCAATCTTTCATCATTACCTTGCGCACTACGCACCGCATCCAACCAATAAGTAGATAGCTGAATATCTTTTTTCTTTTCGGGTTTTTCTTTGGCTATGGTATTAAGCACTTTTCTTGCCGCCGTTTCATCCGTTTCTACATCGCTCTTGACAAGGTTAACATCTTCGTCGGTAACTTCAATTTGATGATCTTCGCCGGGAATATTGGGGATAATCATGCCCGTTACCTGTTTTTCTGACGTAGGCGCTCCTCTTTGTTGACCGGCTGAATCAAATCGCTGCTGAATGACCATTTTCTTAATCACGTCGTCATTCGATTGCAATTCGGTCAATATTTTTTCCTGCGCACCTTTGGCCTTCCCAATCGCTTGTGAACGCTTGATAATGTTTTTAGTTTCTTGCGGCATTGCTCCCTGCGCGGCTCCCGTCACTTGTGCCACAAACCTACCGGGTGGCTTACCGAAAATACCTTCCATCTCTCGTCCCAGTGCAGGCGGCTTTTTCTCTTGTGGTTTTTTGGGCGGCTTTTGATTGAGCGGTGTTACTAATGGCTTTGTTGCATACTTCTTTTTAAAATCTTCTACAACAAATTTAATATCATCATCAGACTCCTTATTCTCAATCATTTTTTGAACAATAGAGTCTAATTTGCGCCGATTTGTTTCGGTCAATTTTGGCTCCGGGTCACCTTGAAAATCCGGGGCGTCTTCAAAAATTATATCTTCCTGAAATTCTGCCATCAATAATTATACTTAGCTCTTAAATCTGTTTGTTTCGTTGTTGTTGATTCACCACTTCCACTTGCGCCCATTTCCTGCGCACGTTGTTTTGCTGTCTGCGTATGCTTACTTAAATTCAATTTGAATGTTTCTGCACTGATGGGCTGGCTGAGTATTTCATCCACTTCATACCATCCTTCTTTTGTTCTTATAGGCTTCCCATCTTTGTCGTATTTATAAAACACCGGCCTTATTTTCCCATCGGCAGTAATACGAATAAAATCCGGCTCCGTACCGCCCCTTGCCAATGCTTTGGCAGAAAGAGCATCTATTGGTATCTGTGGCTCTTCGACTATCGCCCCACTGCCCAATCTTTGTTTTGCAGTTCCAGCACTCTTAGCATCGTCATACAATCGTTGCGTATACTCACCAAGCCACAGCCCTTCTTGCGCTTTATCCATCTGCTTTATTTGGTGACGCATATTCACCAATGCTGTCCTATTAGCCTGCCTTAAACCTTCTATAAATTTCTTTTGCTCCAATGATCCGGGCGTCCGCTTTTGGATTGTTCCCTCAGTCTGTAAACCCAATATAGTTTGAGCGGCCAACAAGTCTGCTGGCGTTTCTACATTTTTACCATACACGCTCTTATGCGCTTCATTCAGTTCAGCGACATTCGGTACATTAAGAAGGTTCTTATCAACACTGTGGCGAACTCTTCTGTCAAGTTGATACAAAGACTTCATTCTATTGCCAGCAGCGGCCAAGTCTTCATTGCTATACTTCTTTTTGACGGTAGTAATGGTATCAAGCGTTTTCGGATCAACTTCTATCTTATCCACTTCTTCACTTGGCTTCAACCCAGCCGCTGCGCTTTTCTGCATCGCCTGCCATTCCTTTACATCAATAGGCTTTGGCTGTATAGAAAGTTCTTGAATATTTACGGTCTTATGCGTTGGGTCAAGCAGCGGCTTATCGTGATCTGCTATTCTTGTGATTATTTCATCATCCTCAAACATATAACCGAGATTTGGATTGAGTTTTGCTTTTGCCAAATCTTCAGCTATAGCCGCCGCGTTTTTGCTTTTCTCGATATAATTGCGCATGTCATTAAAGCGACCTTGATATTCGGTTAATGCTTTGCCTCCATCAATGCGCGGGTTCTTTATAGCCTGCTTGTTTTGAAGATAAAATTTCTGCCATTCGTCTTGCTTCAGGGTAAGCCCTTCAATATCCTGATTCCTTACACCTTTGGGGTTAATAGATTGATTAAGGTTTCGGAAATAATCATCCAAAGCCTCGTCGCGTGCAGCCTGCTTCATGTTATATTGATGTTGCAATTGCACTAACGGAGATGTGTCAGCGACTACTGCACCACCCGTATAAAGCCCCGATGTAGGAAAACGAAAATCCATTGTTATTGTCCCCCGTAATATTTTTTCATCAAATAATCGTCAAACTTCATCTGCCCAAAAGTATTTACCGCGCCCATCACGTTTTGCAATCCTGCGTTAAGCATTTGGTTGCCTCCGGCTGCCTTAGCACCCAACAAAGCAGCTTTCTTTTCATAAGGAGCGACTTTATTGTATTGAAAAGCCATTTTGTCCTCTCCGGCCTGCATTTGGGCGGCTTGACCCAATTGCGCTAAAGCACCTTGTTGCTGTTGTTCTGCTGCTGCGGCTGCCTGCAACGAAGCGTCATTTTGCGCTTGTATAATACCGGATATAGAACCACTGCGCCTGTCACGTAATGCGTTCAAGCCTTCAGTTGTCCCGCGCTGAATATTCTGCATTTGATTTTGATACATTGCGCTTTTTGTTGGGTCGGCACTATATCGGTTCAAAGCCTTCGTGTAATAATCACCGATAGACTTGCTTTTTTCATAAACGGGTGTCTGCAACTTTTCTAATTCACGTTGCGCCCTGCGCGCCCTGCCGCCGCCTAAAAAGGATTGCACAAGACCTCCCGCGCCTTGTATCATCCCCGGTAACATTGCAAGAAAAGGTAATGCCATTGTAAAACTTTTTTATTGAGCTACGGTAAGCGGACTATCCACATACCTGATAGATATTAACGATATTGTTGACAACGTATTTGCATTCTCTGACGGTACTCTGAATTTAATAACCACATATTCGCCCTTGAGTGAATCGCCGTTTAAGATTCCACCGATACTATTACTGTCCCTCAAAAATGCCGCTGAAAATTGCCCCTCCAATTCTACGAAATCTTGCTGAATTAAATTGCTTTGCTGCACAGTATTTGCACTCTTTATTCGTGTGTAAATTTCTTGACAATCCCAAATCTTATTCGACACTTCATTTACAGCCATCCAAGTTTTCTTTTGGAGCAAATCTTTGTTGTAAACTTTAGTGACTGAAGGCTCATATTGAACTCCGAAAAAGTTGCAATAGTTGTTTGTATTATCGAAACGATACATTACCCCGTTTCTCCAACCGTACAATACATTTTCTGCGCACAATATAGCGTCCGGGGCAAAATCATAAAACCCAGAGAATGTATTTTTTGCTTCATTGAAAACAATAGATTCCCCGCTGATAGTCTGATCGCCCAATGTCCCTGCCTGCGTGCATATAATCAATTCCCCCTCTTTATCTGGACGGATAAAGAACGCTCCCATCACGCGGGACTTGCCGCCAAACTGGTATTGGTAGTCGTACAAGTATCTCCCCAGTGTCTCGTTAGCCCATGTTTGTCCCCTATAAATTTCAGTCAAATCGGTATTTCCGTCCAATGAAAGCCTTATCAATTTTCTCTTTATAGGGTCAACGTAGTAATCCACAAAATTACTTGACACAAGGCCATCCGATTGATTGCCCAATCCGAAATCTCCATTGTAATACTGAATATTGTTCCGGGTAATCACTTCGTCTGTCGTAACCAATGTATCGTTACCTTGATTGTCCTGAATGTATTTGCTATAAATGCCTACTTGACCACATTTTCGCTCCTGAAACACGCGCAACATTCTATCGAGCGCGCGTAACCTGACTACTTCACCCTTTGACCTGTCCCATTCATCGTAATCATCTTCATAAAAACGATTGATACCGTTAATATTTGTTCCCGGTAAAATATCCTGACCATACCGGAATAAAGAAGGGTGTTTAATTCTTTTTGCGTCTATCTGTTGTGCTGCGGGACGACCGTTGCTGTTTGTTATGATAGGGTATAAATCGCTAAAACTGTTTTCAACTATGGCAATAGGATAAGTTTGCACAATATCCAATCTCCATTCGGAGCCAGTAATGTGCATTTCTGTAACTGAATTTCCATTGCCGAATATGATAAACACCTTTGTAGCGGGTGGGACGTTGAAAGTGCAATCAATATTAAAATCATAGGACGTGTCTTTTACAAGTGTAGGGCTTGCGCCAAACAATGTCACTATGCTTGTAGTTGTCGATGTTGACAACTTAGCATAAGCATCAAAAAAGGTTGTATCATCAACAGCTAACGGCACGTTCATTCGCAACCGTATGGTTATATTCTTATTTGTTGTAATATTCCAGAAAAATGGGCCGTTAGAAAAATCCGGCTCTACACCATTAGCAAGGCTGGCAGGAACATCGGTTTGCGCCAACACTTGATACTGATTGGTAAGCACATTGGACGTAGGTGTCATGTTATTAGTCGTGTACCTATTACCGAAGTAATACGCATCGCTTGTGCCAAAATAAGAAGACCCCACCGGAACTGTTCGTGTCCTGAAAAACACGTCTCCTTCGTTAAGCAGATTGATTGCAGGCGTTGCTAAGTCACCGGACTGACTTTGATAATTACCAGCATGGGCGACATTGGCCGTACCTGCGTTGATAATCCCAAATTCTTGGCCGCACTCGTAATAAACATTCAGTGCATTATCCGTTAACTGTCTCTTATAGTTGTATAAGATAATACCATAATTTTGAAAATTAGCGCCGCCATCAAAAGAGAAGTCGGCGCTTATATCACTCGTTGGGTAGTAAATTTTTACAAATCGACCATTCACCACACGTCCATCAATAATAGGGTCATTGACTACAGAAAGAACTTCGTAATCCAATTCAAGGTGTGCAAGGTTGACGGAAAAGAAACCGTAAGTTGGCCCCGGCGCATCATAGTTCCTACTCACAAATCGTATGCGGTCGCCAGCACTAAAAACATATTCAACGACACCTTTTGTCGCTTCTATTTGCTCGTTATATGTTTCGATATTGTCTATCCCTACATACGCATACTGGATTCCGTTAACTGTGTTTTGATAAGCTGATTTGCTTAACCAAAAAAGCACTTTGCCATAAGTAAGCTGTTCGCTCCTTACCACTTGATAGGTCTTAGCCCATTCAGGCGGTCGATGGCTTAATGTCAATTGCACTTGTGGCATTGTGGTAAAATCAGCACCGTAAGCAGGGAGTGGCATGGTAACAAAACATGAATCGTCCGTCACTACTCCATTATGCTTTCCGTTTTCATCCAAATAAAGAACGCCGTAAGAATATCGTGCTAATGGATAAAAGGTATAGGGGTCGTAGTACGGATTGTTGGTAGCCCCAAAGCCGCGTTGGTAATCCGTGCTTAATAATGTTGGGGCACTAGCATTGTATTCTAATACTATCGAATTGGTATCAGTAGAAACAACAGACCACCCTGCAACAACCGCAGCGGCCCCTAACTGCGTTAATACAGTTGCAATAGTATCTGACGACGCTGTTACCGAAAAGCCAATATTGGTATTGGTGGCATCCATAGCATTAACTACCAAAGAGGCAGATTGCAGTTGATCTATTACAGTTGCGCTGCTGCCTGTGCCATCCAAATACAAAGTGATTTGATTCCCACTTCCAACAGAATTGGTGCCTCCTTGCTGCGCAAAAAATACCAACCCATTATTAAAAACCTTATCCCCACTCACTGAATTTACGTGCGCACTCATTGAAGGAGTTACTTTATCATACCCCTCGGTTATGGTTGCGAATCCGAGGCGATTGCCATTCAATAATGCCTGACAACGTGCTTTATCGGGAACCAAATCAAAGAAAAGGTTTGTTTCTTTAACATCATCAGAAAGATAAACGCTATCATTTAGAAAAACATACTCATAAATATCGTTGTCGCTTATGCCCAATTCATCTTTTATGAATGTCCTTGCCAACTTCCAATCTGAAGTAACGTTATCTTTTATCTGCCTAACGTGTAACTCTATGCGCCTAACATCTTCGTCGCCCGTTTGGAAATAAACTTTTATTCCGCTGTTGTTGCTTTCCACTTTGTTGATGGCTGGGTCACCGCTCTTATAAGGCAGCGGCACCTTGCTCATCGTAGAAAAAACCGACTTTTCAAGATTGTCAAATACCCACCTTATGCGAAACTGATAAAGAGCGTTTTTAAGGTTATTAGATGCCACCGATACGTTTTTATAAACACAGTAAGGTGGCATTGGCGCGGGAGCCTTAATCAGATTTATGTACTTGCGCTTTATGTTTGAATATTCACCGCCTAAATACTTTTCAATATTGATCTGCGTGGGGCGGTACAGCGAATCTATAAAGTGCAAGGTGCTTCCATCGCTATCATCTTTATAAACAATATCAATAGAAGTGATAGGCTCGTTGGCATCAAAAGCAAGAATATCTCCGTCAGTTCCTACACCCGATTCGATCAATCGCTGAAACGAATTGGTAAGAAGATCGTAAATATAGATGCCGTGCGAACCCGCTGAATTATAGTTGAAGAAAAATATGCGCTTTTTTACTTGGTCAAAATGCCTGCCTATGGTGCAGTTAGTTCCTACTACCGGCAACAATGGATTATTTATTTCCGTTGTTCCCGGTACGCCTTCAATACGAAGATTGGGAGGCAGCCCCCTAAAAGTAACATTCCGCGCCTCTTTATGAAAGGGCAGCGGTATCACTTCGTCCGGGCTATCCAAATCCATTGCACCACTAAAAGGAATTACTTCTATCGGCATTATGCTTTAATACATTTACGCTGTTGTTCTAAATTAAATTCGTATGCTTCGATAAGGCTAAACGGCTTGTATCTCGCTCTTGCTAAACGACGGTCGTTATAAAACTCATGCCTGCGCATTTGTATGCTTGCGTTAGCCATGTGTGTTTTAACGTTCGTGCTTATGTTATCCTTCCATCGCAAATATGATATGATTGCCTCCTTAAACTGAATGGGTATATAATACTCTTGCCCTTCTTGGGGGCTTGCCACATATTCCAATATGATGTAATCATAGCAGAAATTTTCATCCAGCAAAATAACCCCGGTGTGGTTGTCTATTTTGAAGCTACCGACAAACGGTGACCCGCTCGGAACGCCATACAAGTTCACAAGTCCGCTCCCATTCCACCAATTATAAAAAACCGAGGATGATGGAGAATAATAATTCAGCAATGTATCATCTTGCGTTTTCTGCAATCGGTCGGGGCTTTGCTGCGCGTACAAAGTCAGCTTATCGTTATACTTTAACGGGATCACTTCTCCGCGATTATTCAGTACGCCCACCTTACTCCAATTCAAATAATCCGCTGGTATATCAACAGTGAAATTATCCTTTCGTGGAAGCTTAACCGATTTTATCTGATAGAAAAAATCCAATCCACATTCGGTCATGCCACGATGTGCTATATGCCACAGCTTAAAAAACTTTTGCTGCGACAGTTCCGCTTCATCTATATAAGCGTACACGCAATCATCTAAAGGAATCCACTGCTGATGTTGTGCCATATTAATTAGCTTTTGGCTATAAGCCACGAACTTTTAACTATAAAATGCAATTCACCGCCAATCTCTACTTCAGTCCCGCGACCCTTTACACGAAATACCGTATCTCCCTCTTTAAATTCCATTGGACGCTCTTTTGTACCACTACCTACTGATACTACTTTCATTTTATTGCTTACCTCTCTTGCGGTTTCTGGAACAAATATGCCACCGCTCGAAACTTCGTCTGAAGGGTAAGGCTTTACTAAAACGTTATCGTGTAATAATCTCATGTTTGTTTATTTTTTTTTAAGGTAAATCGTTTCCGTCGCTGGCCGTGTCTTTCGGCATGTTTTTCATGCGCATCAACGCCTCCATAATAAACTTCTCCATCACTGGTTCATAGTCGGGTGGTACGTTCAGTTCGCTATCCAAATCGGTGCTGTCACCGCCGCTTATCATCTTTATAACGCCGGTATAATTCCACATTGGCAATGTGCTTTTCATGCGAAGTGTATTTCCTTCCTGCCAATAAAGAATTTTGTTTGGGATAGGCTGCATACGATCTGCATACGCCTGCTGGTTCATGCTTAATGGGATTGCCGTTTGAGAAACAAAACCATTATCATCCTTGAACCGCAAGGAAGATATGCCTGCGCTATGCCCAATGCCCGGTGGTATTTCCGGCAATGTCAGTTTGTAACAAAGGTTGTCGGTATCATCAGTAACGATGGCAAGCCCTGAAAATGTTGTATAAAAACCATTGTTCACATAACCAATACCATCAATCTGAATAGCCTCTGCATAGTTCTGTTTCGCTGCTGCTGCAATAGCTTCTCCCAACCATGCGTTGTTAATCATGTCAATGGTTATTTCAGCGTCGTCTGTGGGAAAACCACCGTACACCTGAACCAAACATTGCTCTATGAACGCACCTCTTTTCACTGGCCTAAGTTTTTAATGTTTTCTGCATATTGCGCTACTGCCGGAGCCTGCAAATTCACTCCCACTATTGACAACGCACGCGAAATAATTTGAAGCATGTCCTCGCGCCGCCACTCAGGGTCAACGCTGCCTATCGGGGAATATACCGGCCTCCCATAAATATCAGTTGTATAACTCCAATTAATACTTTTGGGAGTTCGTATATAACTCAATTCCGTTGTTCCAATATCGGTTGGGTACACGGTAAATCCTGTATATATGGATAAGAAAACAGGATTGGTTGCTATCGGTCGTATGTAGCTGTTAAGGTGCGATGCCAGCCGATCTTGCTGAATAAACTTGACGGGTTTCTTATAGATGCCGTAATACATCGCATCCCAATATTCATAGTCGGTGGGATAAGGCGCGTTGCCCGTTGCAGGGTCAACGTTTAATGCTGAAGGTGGCTGAATAAACGGGGTCAACCGCTCTCTTAATTGAGCAGATTGACCCCATTCTACCGGCGCTATAGGGCGACCGGGTTGATATTTTTGAAATTCACCCAACAAGTAATTGAAGTAACTAAATTGGGCTTGATTTATAACGAGCGAAAATTGTTGTGGACTAAGATACCCTTGCTGATTTTTATTCAGCGTGTACTGCATTAGTTGGTAAACTTCGTTCACGGTCATTTGCGCTGGCATGTCCTTATGTGCTTACTGTTTGTAATTGTTCTTTAAATGCACGTCCTTCTGGTGTATTGGTCAATGCAAGTTCGGTTAGGTATTGCAGTGGTTTTTGGTTCGGGGGAATACGCCCGATAACTCCCATTGTGCCACTCCAAAAAGCGGTTCCCGGCTGCTTGCCTATATCAATCTTTCCGTCAAGTATAGCATTCTTGATGGCAAACTGAATATCCACTTCACGCGAATCCATTGTTTGTTTAAAGAACTCTGGGTTGCGTTTTGCGTAAAGCATATATTCCTGCCTGATTTTTGACGGCTGCTTAGGCAATCCCATTTCCGCGTCAATGAACTGAATACCCAAAAAGCTGGCGTGCTTACGCATCTTTTCCTCTGGCATTTCTTTGGCCTTGATAGCCATTTCAAGCGCCAGAAATTCTTTTTCTTCAGCGGCCTTTGCTTCTTTAGCAGGGTCATATTCAAAAAACTCGCACTTGCTTCCTGTTTTCCTGTCAGGGTTGGTTATGTTGTGACGGCAACGACGCATAAATTCGAGTGCCGTAGTGTCCCACGTTGGGATGCGAATAAACTTAGCACCGCGTGGGAACTGGATATTCCTTCCATTCTTATCAACATATTCTTTGGGAATATCCTTTTGATCTTTTTGCCAGATTGTATCTACGCCGGTAAGGAGCCTCATGCGTTCCATTCTTCCAGTTGCGGGGTTAATAGCATCGTCAATGTAGGGGATATACACACCGCCATTGCGAGACTTATTAACCAACTTAAAAATGACGTACTTCTGATCTGGCTGCACGTTTTGTTGTCCCGGCAATTTATTTTCTGTCGGGAGTGGCAATGTAGTAGGCGCGTCATTGCCTACTACTTCATTATTATTCGGCTGTTGTTCGCCGTTGCGTGAATAGTTCACGTCTGCTAATCTTGACATAAAAATTGTTTTTGAAAATTATCTTTTAAGGCTTTAGTCGCCTCCCACAATACGCGGGATGATTTTAAAGCGCTTCTTTGAGTTTTTGCTCAAAAATATCTTTATATATAAAAATGTGTCCTGTCCTGATTGGCTTATAATTATTATAATATGCAGTCCATAAAAAGAGATAACTTAGCGGTGTTTTGCCGCTAAGTTATTGATTTTAAAGAGACTGAACGATAACAAACTGGTTGCACGCGCAGAGACGCGTCCCCTTGTAACTTATCATTTCCACATTATCCCTCATGGTTCCGTCTGTCGGGTTGCGAGAACCGCCGCCGTGTTGCCATACGCGGATACCATTACCGATAGTTCCGCCTGCGGGTGGCTCTTGGTACATGATGGTAAGGTTCTTGTAAACCTTAGTGGCATCACGCGCATCCCTTGTTGATCCCTGCGGCACAATCAATCCAAAGTTGCGGAAGTAATCAACGTCCGGCGTTTTGCCGGTAGTTACTTCCGTGTTGAATTGTTTGTACTTAGCGGTCTGGAACAAGTAGCCGTCAATGTAAATATTCTTGAAGCCGTAGGCTACGCTGGCTTCTTCAGATTTTTCACCTTGGCCCCATACAAAAGAACCAGCGGGGAATTGCGCAAACAGCGTATCGCTGAAATCTTGCTTTTGGAAAATATCCATCAGCCATTGATTTTGTTTTGCACAACCATTTACGTCCATGATACGGGTAATATCATGTAACTGCTGAATACCCAGCGTGCCGGGGGTGTAACCGTAGGTTTCGCCATCGGCCAACACTTTCGGGATAACACCCTGCGAACCGACCGAGTTTGAACCGTTCAAGCCGGTGTTATCGACGGTATCGCCGCGCATCAATTTAAACTCTGTGTAGTTTACATAACGAGTATTGGACTTAACCAATCCTTTATATGTAAACATGCTTGTTCCTGCCTGCTGTCCGCCGTTAGGAACGCTGCCGCTTACGCCGCTGTCATAGAAAACTTCTTCCATTTCTGCGCGGTCAGTGGCTTTCCATGTCTCGCGCATTTCAGTGGTAGAGTTTTCATATTTCTGATCGAGCGCAATCAGCGGTTCGATAGAACCCGAGGCTTCGCCAGCATCCATGTCACCACCAAAGATAAGGTAATCCGAAGTGAGGAAATCTGTGCTGCCGCGAGAAGCCAAATTCTGCGTAGTCTTTTTGGGACGTACTTGGAATTGGAAGGCGTTCGGCGTGGTGTCCGTGATTGCAATGATCTCGCCTTCTACGTTAGTAGAGGCAACGCGAACGGTTTCGCCTACACGAAGCGGGGTTTGAGTGCCGCTGTTGTAGTGGTCAGCCAGTGCCAATTGGAATGTAACGGTAGCGCCGTTTGTGTTGGCTGCAACATTAGATGCAACGCCAACAGCGGTCATCAACTTGCCGCGATTTTCAAACCAAAAATAATCGCGTCCTTTTACAAGCTCCATGCCGCCGTAGGTCATCAACCACCACGTCCAATTTTCTTCGCCGTATTTTTCAACAAACTCCCTGTAATAATGAGGCTTCAATAACTGAAGCTGTGACACTAACGCCCGATTCGCGCCGCCGGTCATACTGACGTTGCCGGGCTGTAGTATATTTGAGGTAGGTATCCCTGCCATTTGATTTAAAATTTAAAAAGGTTAATAAAAAAAACGAGATTCAACTACGCCTCCCAAATAGTCTTTTCTTCCAGTTCCCTCACAGATTTTTCTGTGTGAACTGTAGCATTTGGAGATTGTCCCTCCACAACTACATTGGATTTTGTTTTCAGATGATGTTGTAATCTTTTGGTAGCAGCTTCATTTGCGATTTTCTGAAAAATCTTATCCCGGTTATTCAGCAAATACAAATCAGATTGCATTAGTGAAATATTGGGATTCCCCTTTTCATCAAACCACCGCTTGTCCAAAAACTCATTAACATTCAAATCGTGAATCAATTGTTTTGATTGCGCCTGTTCTTCGGGCGTTACCACGTAATTTATCGGCAATTCGACTTCCCCGTCTTTTGCCGTTACGTTAAACCCGGTGAACTTGGTGTAATCCCTTTCCAAGTGTTGTACGAAGTTGTTCCGAAAAGCCTCTTGCGCCGCCAATTCCTCTGGCTTCGGCCCTTGCGCTTGTGGTTCAACTTTTGGAATATCTGGAAGTACGAGTTGACTTTTGTATTGAGCAAGTTCCGGCTTTGCTAATTTCGCGTCAATAATCATGTCCTGCTCTTTCTCTGCTACCTTAGCCTTCCAATCCTCTAATACCACCGCGTATTCGTCGTCGGTTTGGTCTATCCCCTGCTGAGGCTTTGGCGGCATAGCATATTGCCGGTTGAAAATGCGTTCGATCTCTTGCTGTGAGAGGTCTTTATGTTTGAATTGAAGATTGGCCTTGATTATTTCCGATGCTTCGCGTGCGGAAGTCAATTCCATTTTTTCAAGACGATCAATAGTTTTTTTCTGATGAAGGACATTGTACAAATCATCTTCTTTGCCTTCCTTCAGAATATCAAAAAACTTTTTGCTTTCTTCATTAGCAAATTGAATTTCGGCGGGTGTTTGCGCCTGATCTTGTAGTTTGCGCAACCGCTCCCACTCTGCTTTGACGGTATCGACGCTTTCCATGCCGAAATTTTCTTTCAGCCATTCGTTAACGTCAACAACAACTTCTTCAGGTTCTTTTGGCGGTACTCCCGACGGAGATTCTTCAGTCGGAGGCGCTGTTTGCTGTTGTGTTTCGGATGCAAGCGTTTCGGGTGGCGTAGAAGTCCAATTCGCATCATCGAAAGGGCTTTTTTCTTGCACCGACGCTTGCGTGCTTTCTGTTGGTTGTGTCGCTACATTTTCTTCAGGCATAAACAAGGAATTTGATTTTTGCTAAAACGTTATTGCAAAATAAATAATTTTTTAATACGGTTTGGTTACAAACACCAAAACTTTATCGGCGGTGGCAGTGGAGCCGTCCCCAATCTGCAAAAACCGGAAACCAATAGGTGCAATACGAAACAATATAGTGCCCGTTATTGCTGTGGCCGCGGAGCCGGTTGATAAGTTGACAGCCTGCACCGCGTTAAAGTTGGCAGCCGTTTTAGCGTTGCCATCCGTCACCCCGGTTATATCACCAGCGTTATTAGTACCGAGAAGTGATATAGTGCCGCCTCCATTTATCACTTGGATGGAAGCGGTTTCCCAGCCCGCTAAATCAACAACAGCCCTCCCGCCTTCCATTTGCAAGGTAATTGTCTTTGTTACCATGATTAAGTAGTTATAGTGATTAATTCATCTTCTTTCAATATACCGGGAGTGTCGGAATCGCAAGCCTTATCTGGCTGCGCCGGTTTCATTCTGAAGCGGTGTCCGTAGGTATCGACAAAATCAATATACCCGATCTTTGAACTGCTAACTATTTCGCACGGCTGCCCCGCTTCCAATAAAGGAAAGATACTTGCGGCTTCATCCCCACTCAACGTAACCCACACGCTGGCACCTCTTAATGCAGGGGCCGGTGCTATATTTGTGCAATTGGTTGCCATTTATTAAAAGTTTTGTTGTTGTTGCATTTGTTGTTCAACAGCCTGCTGTTGCTCCATTTGAGCGGCCATTGCTTCCATCTCCATCTCTTGAATCATGCTTTTATTCTCTTGCGTCAATGATATTTCAAGGTTGCGTATCATCAAGCGGCTAAGATTGCCCATTTCGGGAGGCAACTGCATACCGCTTTTTAACAAATCAAAATAGCCTTTCAAAAATGTTGATTCGTTTTCCGCTTTACTCTTTGCATCGGCGGCTTGCACCTCTAAAAATGTTTTGGCTTGCTGCAACTTGAAATCGCTTTCAGCCTTCGCCTGCTGGCTTGCTATCTGCACTTTGGCGTTTTCCTCTTGCTGTCTTGCTGCTTTTTCTTGTTCTATTCGCAACATTCTTTTCTGTGACTGCCTGAATAAAAGTTCAGCAAGTTTGATATTTTCTTTGGCTATCCTTTTTATTTTGAAGGGGTCAAAGTATTGAATCATTAAAGGATTAGAAGCGATTGCCTGATTAATATACGCGTTCAATTCTGCCAACTCATACTCCGTTGGCATCATCTTGATCTTGGTGCTGAAGTTCCTGCCACGTACTTCCTCCTGCATAATATTCCTATACACTTGACTTCCGTACTGTACGCTGGCATTCAGAAGGCACGATATTTTCTTTGATGTTTCCTCCATCAGATACAAGTACGACTTGTATATATAATCTGTTGCAGCATCGGCTTGCCTTTGCGACATTTGCACGTTTTCTGTAGTCACGCGAGGCTTAGTAGCGGATGCGATAAGGTTGGGGTCTTCACCCAATTCATCCTTTAATACCTGATAGTGGAAAGTATATAGCTGGACTAATGCTTGAAGTTGAGTTACAAAGCCAGCGTTGGCAATTTCGGTTATTGGTACGGGGATTGGGTTTCCCTCTGCATCGCGACCACGATAATACAGTTTTCCGGTTTGATTCCAAATTCTTTCAGCGCCTTGCGGTGTGACAGCTTCGGCCAATCCCAAATCTAATTCCTGCAAAGCATCAACGTTGATAGCTGCACCTGCGGGAACCATTTTTGCAATAAGCTGTTGAATTTTCAAACGGGCTAATATCATTTCGCTTGCCGGTTCTTCTATTTTTTCCGGTATAGCGATATTGCGCATTTGAAAATTCTGATACATATAAAGGCTAATCGGAAATTCAACGCTCCCTGATTCTTTTGGGTCTTGCGGACGAATCATGTTTTTGTCCAATCCCCATTCGAGAATTGTTCCTATATCTCTTACATACACGCCTTTGTACAGATTCCAATAATCATCTTCTACATATTCTTGATTTTCGTCTAAGCGTAGCGGTTTGCCCGACTTACGAATTATTGTACTTTTATTTTGCTTGGTGACAGTAACTACATAACTGTCCTTATCTAAGGATTTAAGCCAAAAAAACACAACATCAACATTCCATTCATCATAAGGGCGAATGAAGCAATTCACCCAATCATCAACCCATGTTAGTTGATCGTAGTTACGATAGTCTTTTGCGGTTTGCGCTATCTTCCATAATTCTTCTTCAGATAACGTGCCGCCAAATTCCTTCCCGTACTTGCGACGCAATTCCGAAACCTTCATTGAACGGAAAAATCCACGCCATGCGGTGTCGCGGAAATCGGGAAAATCGGAATAAGAATAAATTATGTTTTCTGGCTTTAGCCAATCAACATGAATAACTCCATATTCGTCCATCCATGTATAAGTACCGCCCAATCCTGTTTCTGCAAAGTCATGCAGGCTTTTTTCTTTCAACACATCAAACCACCCTTCGGCATCTAATATATTGTTGCACTCTAATTCAAAGTGAATTTCTTCGGGAAGTTTTTGGCCTTCGAGCCGCCACATTTCAAGGTCGTCTTGATCTTCGGCGACAAATTGATCGGGGCTTATCATTGGCACACCCGATTCTTCTTGTAGTTGCTCTAATTGAGCGCGATTGGCAAGGACAAATTCGGCCTCTTGGTAGTTATCCTCTTTTGCCTTTTGCGAGAGGGGGTCTATGCAAGTAACCTGAATTTTTTCTAATCGCTCCATCCATCGGCCCACTAAGCCGGAAATGATGCGATTAACGAGCATGATGCTTTTCCAGTCAATGTTTACATAGTTCTGTTTGCCGTTCATTTCTAAACGATCAGCAAACATTCTGCGCACGTCTATACGACCATTGGCCCAGTTACGGTTAGCGGCAAAACGAGCATTGCGATTGAATAAATACCCCTGTCCGATTGCCCCGGTGGTGCTGATAATAAATTCAGCAATTTTTTTCCCGTATGATTTGTCAAGTTTGGAAGATGGGGAGGCGGAAAGCTGAAAATCTTTCAATACCTGTGCGGAGCCGCTACCATTATCAGAATAGACGTTGGAAATCATCAAGCTGCCAATAAAATGGGATTAGTTACCCAAATATAGAACTTTTCTGAATATGCAAAAACGATTTTGCAAATGTTCCCAAAATCATCTTCCCCCGTAATAGGGGTTATCATAAACAGTAACCAAAGGCTCTTTTTTTGGTGGCGGCTTTCTGATTGGCTCCATCAATACCGATATGAGAATAAGGAATGATACGATTACGTCACTTACTGTGCGGTCGTATGGGTCATACTTGGGGGCCTTCTCCAATATGATGGTGAAATCTATAAGATTTGCATGATGCTCAAAATATGCGACCCCGTTATCATTCTGCTTAGTAAGGCTGTAAGGAGTTATTGGCGTGCCATAGAACCTATCTGGCCCCTTCTCGCCAGCCTTCTTTATAGTAATCGGGTCAATTAAAATAAGCGGGTAGCGGCCCAAAAACCTTATCATGCCACGCTCGCGGAAATATCCTTCGTAATCATCGGCAGTATGCTCGTAATATGCCTTCACCCCCTTAAACTCTGCCATCAACATTACCTGTTGGTGCAACTGGTCTTTTTCATTGGGTCTGCCGTATAGATGGGCAGTAGCCTTGAACAGTTTTCTGTCACCGTAAAATGCGGATGCCTTACTACCATATTTCCTGCCTCCCTGCGAATTTGAGTAGCTGTCAATTGATATTGCCCCTTCATTCGCGCACCCCGGCGCTTTCATGCCATCCTTGTACACTACAGATTTTTCATTGCGAGTTAAATTAAAATCCGGGGTTACTTCCCAATAAAAATCACCGTCCCGTTTGTCAACATCGCGCCAACGGACGTGCCCGTCAAGCGTTCTTTCAAAAAGAATTTTTCTTAATGGAATTGGGTTCTCGGTCAAGAATGAATGACGGTTTTCAATATTAACAGGATTAAAGATTGATTTTTCGCCGTCAATATGAAATGCCTCTCCTATTGTTCTTGCCTCTTTACGAATACGTGCGCTTAATGCGCGGGGGTTGTTTTTAACTGATTCGCGGTCGGCCAATATTTCACGAATAGTTTTTTCCACGTTAGGCGCACCGTAAATATCAAAGTTTCTTGCTCGGTCTGCTGACATGAAGAATCTATAGAGGCCGCTTGACGTTCGCCCGTTTTCCTGCCGCCTGTTTTGATTACTTTCATCCCACAACAATTTAAACGCTTCTTGTACTCCTTCTTTATCGCTATCCAGTTTTTCAACTGTAGTGGTATAAAGAGCCTTGCCGATTATTCTACCTTCGTCGTCAAGCAAACAGTAGCGAACAACTTCATGCCGATCATAAACGTTTACCTCGGTCGTTTTGCCACTTTCGTCAGCGACATACCTATGCAGCTTTGTGCCGTCATAAGCAGTAGTATCAGCGCTCTGCCAATCAATCATCGAACCTAATTCATCTTTATCAATATTTTCTTCAGCCTTCTTGCCGCGCACGTTGGTTTGCTGAAACCGCATTTCTGTCTTAGGTGTTATGCCTAAAGACATATCATATTCTGGCCGGAAAAAGCGTGGTAGTTTCTTGAACGGATTAACTACTGCTTTAGCAAAAAGTTTCTTTGCATCATTCCCCGTTTTCGATTGTATGCCTGCGTTAGTCATCTTTGTTCGGGTGACATATTCTGTCAGGAATAGACCAGCGCGGAAAGTTTTGCCGAATCTACGTTTAGTAACCTCGACCATCCCCATGCAGTCGGGGTCTTCGATGCAATACTGAAGGAAATAAAAATATTCAAGGTCGGGTAATCGAAATTTAGGATAACCAATATCTATTTGCCACCATTGTAAAAACATATAATGGGAACCTGTTAAATAAACAGCCTCCCCGTTGTTCATAAACCAAAAACCATTCAATCTCCTATCCCATTCTTGCCGCTTAAATTCTTCGTAACGTTCATTATGAAATGGGGGGTCGCCTTCTTTCTTTTTTTTCTCGTACTGATCTTCTTCTTTTAAGACAGCCTTGTACCAAGGGGGTAGCGGTATGCGCTCCCAATACTGGTCTGCCTTAACTTCAGAGCGCTTGTAAATTTCGCGGCGCTCCAATTGCTTCGTCACAATATTGTACACGTACCCTTCAGGGGGAATCCAACAATCCAAGCCCTGCACATTAGTCTTGCTTCCCTGCGGTATTTCCAAGTACATGCGCTATGCTTTCGGGTGAAATATTTCTGTTTTTTATATGCCTGTCGTATTCTTCTTCATCACGCAATCCCAATTCTGTTTTCAAGGCGCTCAAATCCCCTATAAGGGTTTTAAGACCTTCCCATATTCCTTTGGCGCGGTCATAAACCTTATCATCTTTGGGGTTTACTCCGATCTCGTTTGCCAGTTCAAATTGGTTCAAATAATCAACTTGCTGGTTAACGATTCGGTTAAGAGCATAAAAGCCGCGATAGGTAGCATCTTTCTCATACCACGCTAATCGCTTTTCAAGAAACTCTATCTGTTGCTGCAATTTTCTTACGTCATCCATCCTTTTCAGTTTTTGATTTTTCGCACGCTGCTGAAAGTATAAAAGTGGAATAGTTACATCCATTCAATGTCAAATTGCCCACGCCGCTCTTGCTCATATCTATATCCATTATCACATCTTCAACGGCTATTCCTATCACCATGTCAGAGGGTAATGGACGGAGCATTTTTAGCATTTCGCCTACGGTCATTGAAATATTGTTTTAGGGGTTTACAATCGCTAAGACTAATGCCTACCAATAACTTTCCTGACAATACCAATTCCGTCGCACCGTTATCTATAGTGCAAATTTCGGGATCGCGTGATTCTTTTTCATTACCGTCAGGTCTGAAACGGATAATGTTTCCTTCGCGTCCCGTTGTTTTTTCTTGATAAATGATTTCGTAATCGCATCCTTTCAAGGTAAGGGCTACATTTCCTTTATACTTCCCCGTTAGGACATACAAGGTATCTTTCAGTTGCGCTGGGTCTATTCCTTGTATAGTTCCTTCGTATGGCTTAAATACGCGCAGGGCAAAATCAAAGTTGGGAAGCGGCTGCCATTCGTCATCACCAACACGCCACGCAAAACATTCTGTCAGTGGTACTGAAAAATATTTCACGTCGTTTGCTATCGCTTGTCCTGAAAGGTTGCCGTGATTAAAAATTTCATTTGTTGCGTGGGTGGAATTGTGGGACATGAGTATCTCTGCACCAGCGGGAATATTTTCACCCGAAATTACCGTACCATTTACCGGCTGCACGTAGCGTTGGTTGAAGTTGTTCCAGTTTCGTTCGAGACGAATTTTAGTACCGTCGCCAAAGGTGTGGTAGTTTTTTTCTTCCATATTTACCGCTACAACGACCCTATCCTGAACGTGTTTCAAATTCATAATCCAAATATAAATTTTATTTGTTGAACAATTTTTCGACGTAAAACTCCAAAGCTGCTTGGTGCATAAAATCATAAAAGCCGGGGCCGCTACCAATAACATTCGGTAACTGTTTGCACACCTCTAAAATGCGCGGTATCTTCATTCCTTCTGCAATTTGAAAACAAGCACTCTGATTGCCTATAAACATGCTGCATATAGTCATTGCGGCGGCTATCTCTAAAAAATTCCTTGCTTCATATCTTTTTATGTCAAGCCCATTTTGTCGGCAAAAAATTTCATGCTCGTGGGGCAACCCTACAAACATTACATCGTCCCCATACTTTTTTAAAAATCGGTAACTAATGAGCATATTGTTGTATCGCTCGGTACGGTTAACCAAAATCTTCCCCATCATTTCAACCTCACACGAATCGGGCATTTCAATCCACGGCTTACTAAGATCGCAGGCCAATTCAGGAAACAAATAAAATCCCCACCGATTAATACTACCATAAGGCATTGTTGTGTCTTGCTGACGTAGCACATCCAAATCATAATCCACCGACTCCCCATCCCATTCCCGGAAGTCCTGAATATATGGTCGCAACATCAGCAATGGTACCAGTGCGTCGAATACTGCTTTGTTCATGGTTACGGCTGTCCCGTTCTCATTCTTGATCGAATAATTAGCCCCGGCATAGGCACCAAACATATCACCATACTCCAAATTAACCCTTTGATAAATGATGGATTTTTTGCCAGTAAGCTCATGCGCCTGCTTAAGCATGGGCAATACGCTTAACAAATCCCCGGCAGGCATTGAATGTTTCCAAGTTATAAAATCCATAAAAGCATTTTCTTTAGTAATCTGGTTATGTACATATTGGTTGCGTGACAAGCCTTACAATATCGCTGCTTCCCGATTCGCTCCGGCTCCAACTGTCCCCCGCATTTTGAGCAGGTCGTCTTTGGCTTTCCTCTTGGTTGTCTCCGCCTCATCTTGTGAAACGTTATTGTGAATCGTGGAACTTTTTTGCAAAATCGGTTTTGCTTTCCTTAATTTTATATCGCTGTCGGGATATTCCCGATTGGCTAAAAACTTAAAACTTAAATCTATGGCAGGCACAGGACGCGTAATTGCGTCAATCTACCGAATTGGGAATTATGATTTTCCCGGTGTTACGGGCCGATTAAACAATCTCCCCGGCGCATTAACCCATTTTTACCCGGCTCCCGCTGGCATCACAGTTAACGGGGTCACTATGCAGACGGTTATTGAGCTACTGCCGTCCGGACTTAAAACTCCCGGCATCCCTGACGAGCGCATGTATGCCGCTGCGGACGTAGCCGCCATTCAAACGGCATCTACTTAAAAGAGCTTTTTTGTCTTTCTTTTGCCATGCAGCAGCCCCGCTTAGGCGGGGTTTTTTATTTCAAATCCTTTGTAAGCCACTCATAAATCGTTTGAGCTTCTTTGTAAAGATCGCAGCCACCCTTCAGTTTAATTTGCAATGCTATTTCCATTGCTCTTTTCCGGCAATTAAGCCTCTCGGATTTTAGCCAAGATTCATGCTGTTGTTTTGCATTTTGATCAATCAATGACATATATGATTTGGTTTTTTATTCTCTTTCCTTTGCCCATTGCTGAATGAGCGCGGGCAGTGGTTCCCGAATCGGCATAAGATCATGTGGCGTAAACCACTTTTCTGGCTGGAATATCTCCATCCCTTCCAACTTTGGGTCTACGCCGACCTGAAATACTTCCGCCTGCATGTGCCTGATTTTTTCAACGTGTCGCCTTTTATCCCGAACGAAGCCCATGTGATACATTCTGATTTGCTCCACAAAGGCATCACTGGCTACACACCCGATACTTTCCGCGTCATCATACGCCCTGAAGCAGCTTTTTGTCAATCGAATTACCTGCGGGCTACACGGCATCCTGCTTAACGGAACGTTTAACTGCTTGTAAGGGGACCCCCACAAATTCACGCGACTAATCAAATAGCCATCCGCGCCACCATTTATCGCCTCCCGAATAGCGCCGTATGATGCTTCGTGAGTTATCTCATCAGCCTGTTGGTAATAAATCCAGTCGGTGTTTACTTGATCAATTGCCTTGTTGGTGAAGTGCGACAGTTTCCATTTTCCTTGCTGCCCTTTCCACTCTTCGTTACTGCAAAGGATAACGCGGGTTGTTCTGTCCTGAAATGATTTTATAAGTTCGTCCGTGCCATCTGTAGAACCTGCATCAAGTACAACAACTTCATCGCAAAACTCCTTCAGCGAAGCGACCGACTCTGACAGGCAATAGTCCTGTGATATTGCGTTGTAGGCAAACGTTACCCCTGTTAACCCCCTACTCATGATTTCTTTTTTAAAAGGAACACGGCAAACCCATTCCACCACGAATCATTGTCATGGTTATTGCCTTTGAATATTTTTTCAAAAAGTATTTCAACACCCGCATCCTTCAGACCATCCCTTGTTCCTGTTGACACTTCTTCCCAATCAAAATCGTCTATGCACATAATAAATTCGTCGGCCATCGCTGGAAGGAAATGCGTTACGGCTTTGCGTTGCGCCTTATACGAATGATCTGCGTCGTACAAATACAGATCAATGCCCTTTGATTCCGTAGGCTGCCCCTCAAAGCTATCGCAAATCGCGCCTACCAATCCTGTCTCTGGCGACTTGCATTTTAGAGCATTGGCAGAAAATTGCTCGGCCACATTTTCACCAGTCGCGCTGTCCGAGGCAAAACTGTCTATTGAATACGCCAACAAGATGTTTGGGTTGTTTCTGAGAGTAGAGCAGAATAGTCCGCCTTTATGCACACCGCATTCGAGATACCTTGTCGATATAGCGCCCAAATTATTCATCAAATGTCTTATTCGTAATGAAGATAGTGCAGGAACAGACCATGCTACATCGTCCATTTTAGATTGAAGATTGTCGGCCTTTTCGATAGCCTCTTTAATAAGTTCAATTTTGTTCATAGTATTTTATTTAGTTCTTTTTTAACTCGTTCAAATTCTTGTTCAATATTTTCACACCTGAAAGCAAAGAAAGCGCCGCAACTCAATGAAGGATGGAAGTCCGGGAAAACAACGGCTGCATAGCCTACAAAATCTTCGGGTGTCCATCCGCTTTTATGCGAATCGGGGCCGCCACCTTCGCCAACATTCAGTTCACCAAGCGGTGTAAAAAAAATTGATTTATTGGAAAGGAATTGCATATCGGCAATCAATCTCACTCCCTCGATCTTGGTCAAATGCTCAATGCCATCGCTACATATTGCTACATCAAAGGGGGAATTATTTACAACTAATCTGCAATTCATAATATTTCTCACGTCCCACTCGGCAAATGATTTCTTTTCTTTTGGATGGTCAAATTGACGATCTTGAATATCTACATACACTGGCGTTTTGAATCCGAGCAATGGCGTATACGGGGCACGATGGCACATTAAATCCAGCATTGACTTCCCTGCGGTATCGCCACATATAGCCTTCACTACATCCATCCATATTTCACCACTGTCGGTTACTCCGGGCAAATCTATTCTCATAGCGTTTGATTTATTTTGCATATTCCCATTTATAGCCACCTGCCGTTTGGTATCTCCCTTTAAGCGCGTTACAAATACTTGTTTGCCTAATTCCAGTCAATCTTTGCGCTTCGTGTGCGCCATAAAAAGATGCGACAATCTCACCGCCATCCCCAATTTGATTTATTTTTTTAGACTGGTTGTGGTCTTTTCCAAATTTACCGAACATGGTTGGGACGCGACCGCTAACATCATAGGCGTATTGGGTATTATACGACCCGGTGCATCTTTCTAAATTCAGAAGTCGATTATCTAAGCCGTTGGCATTTTTGTGGTTTATCTGTGGAAGGTTGTCTGGGTTAGGGATAAAGGCAGCCGCGATAAATATATGAGCAGCCGACAAAACCTCTTTTTTGTTTTGCATCAATGTAGCATAAAGATACCGACCGCCATTCCAAACCCTTTGCCTCAATATCCTTTCTCTCACAAGACGATTGTTAGAATCAATACGTCGCAAACTTTTTATTCTTCCAAAAGTACTTGCCTGATAATGCGGGAAGTCTGGAATATCTTTCCACGTCTCCGCATGAACCTCTCCGTCAACAATTTCGGTTAAATTCTCAAGACTAAGATTTTCCCAATAATTCATATACTTTCAAATTCATTTATCTTTTCAATAATCTGTTCAGCAGTATATATACAACACGGCGGTTTTTCTCTATCAATATAACACTGAACGCCTTCACATCCGATAACAGATGACCAACAATACGGCTTCTCACATAAGGGGTTTTGTTTGCTGTGATTTGTAACGATTTTTACATTGGTCATGTCTGGATAAATAACATCCGGCGAAACCGATCCGTGCATAACGACCATTTTCCTGCCAGTCGCCAATGCCACATTACTTAAACCAGAATCCACACCAATGAACAAATCGCAGCCTGCCACAACATAAGCCATTAGCGGCTCTGTAAGAGTTTGCATCTCTATGCCACCAACATCTTCGTGTTCATTCTTGCCCAACTGGATAACAGTGAGTCCAAGTTTTTCTAAGTGTCGCGTTACTTTACCCCAATCAATGCCATATGCGTTTCTATGAGTAGTTACGCGCCTGTCGATGTGAACGATACAATATCTCTTAAATAATTTATTAGTTGAATCTACGATATAGTTCAGCTTCGGATTCCGTATTATCCACTCTTCTTTGGGAATATTGCAAAACTCGAAGTACGATTGAAGATGTAATTTTTCTGGCTGACTTTCGTAACTCATTTCCAAATTATACTCAATATACTTCATCTTTGGATTGAGTTGGCCGAATGGCACCACCGGAAAATAGTGCGCTCTGAAAAGCTCATAAAATTGAGGAAGCATATCAACGACGACTCGGTAGCCCTTTGTATGAAAATAAAAAAGAAGCGGTTCCAGCATTATACAGTCCCCCATTGCTCCGGGACGCCGTATAACAACCGTCTCTTGATAAGGGGGCCAGAAATTTCCGTGAAATCCAAAGGTGGGGGCGGTTGGCTCATTCAACTCAAATGAAAATCGGTGTGCAAGTTTTTCCGGCGCGAATTTGATGCTATGTTTTTCTTCAAGGTAGTGACGATAAAGCCGACCAATCACTTCATCCTCTGGTGGGGCTATCTCTATGAAATCATCTGTTCCCAATGCCGTGATTAACTTTTTTGATCGAAGCGATACCGCTCCATTCCCAACGTTTCTATGGTCTACATATAACCACGGCGCTCCGATATAGTCATATTCGTAAAATTCGTCAGTCCACACATCCCCGCAAATTATCCATCCATCATGCTGCACCGTAAGAACGTAGTCGGTATCTATGTACCGATAAAGCTCTTTAATAAGAAACTGTGAATACTCGTCCTTGCTGGTTATTTTAGGGATAATCACAATCTCAATTCCGGGCACATTAAGCTGTCGGTCTGTGAATAAAACCACCCTATCAACCTCTATTTCCTGAAGGCTCTTTTTTAAGGCAGCTATTGCGCCACCATGATTATGGCAATCAACACAAACCAGTGTGGCGCTTTTTAGTTTAACCATTTGCTTGATTGTCTTTTGGTGGTTCTATAATCATGTAATGGGTGGCATCGGTGTATTGGTAATCGGAAACAGGAACAGTATCAAAAACGTATTTTTTGCCGTTGCCTACAAACTCTATTCGAGACAAAGTTCCTTTTGCCCAAAATCCCATCCCGCTTGATTCGGGATGAATCCACAGCGCTACCGCTTCGTTGTGCGGGGAGTCTTTTTTCCCATCAAGTTTAATCCATTTGTTTTTGCTCATTGGTTATTTGTTTTTTAAAAGTGATTGTTTATAGTTACAATATTCTTCAAAAGAAAACGGACACATTGGGTGGTGAACAATTTCATTCCGAATATACAATACCCCACATTCATTAAATATTTTCATCACAGCATCTACGCTATAATCAAATTTGTGCGGCAACGCATCTACGTTCACCCATATAGGCGGGGAAATCTCGCCGTCAATTCTCTTTCCAAGCCACTCTTTAAGCCATTCCAATCTTTGAATAAAAGGAGACACGTTAATCACTTGTCAATTCTTTTTAGGTGGTTGCTTTTTGTTTTCTATCGTATCTGTTTTCGGCTGTAGCTGTGAGTAAGCCTGCTGCTGGATGACCTGAATGAGTGGAGCCGATGTTTCGTATGGGAGTTTTGCGAGTGCCCCCAACACTGTTTCTGCCTGCTCGATGGTAAGCGTCAACGTTATTGTTTTTGGTTGCTGCTGCGTGGTATGGCTTTGCAATACCATAAGCGCCATGAATAAGACAACCATAAGGACAAAGGCGACATTTGACACCTTACCGTGTGTGAGATTTATTTTTTTCATGTTTTAAGAATTTTACTCGTCTTTAACGATAAGTTTTACTTCTGAAATAACCTTGCTCCGTTCCGCTTTTAATTCTTCTAAAAGCGCATCCATGCGCCCCTCCCAATCTTTTTTCTTCTCCAACAAAACGGCCCCGTGGTGCTGATGCCACTCTTTTTGCCAGTGCCGCATGTTAACGCTTATATGAAGTAGCTTTCTTGCAAGCTCTATTAATTCTTCTTCGGAGTGAATCACTATTCGCATATGCGTTGGGTTTAGAAGGGAAGATCATCGTCTTTTGGATTAATGGAATTTTGTGCTGGCGTTCCTTGTTGCCATCCGCTTGCTGGCCGATCGCTTTCGGGATTATCAGCTCGTTCATTCTTTTCTTTACTACCCAAAAGCTGTACAGAAAACACACGCAATATAAGGCTTGCTTTTGTTTTTCCATCGCTTCCGGTGTATGTTTTTACGTCGGGTGTTCCTTCAACATACACTTGTGTCCCCTTTTTAAGATAGGTCGCCACCGTAGTTTTTTCAACCCAGTAAGAGCAGCTAACCCATATTGTTTTTTCTGTTTGCACCCCTTCCGAGTTTTTAAACTTCTCTGTGTGTGCTACGTTGAAATTTATTACATTGTTTCCGTTCACTTGGTTCACAATAGCATCGTTGCCTATGTGTCCAATTGCTGTTAATTTAATCATGTTGTTATATTTTTTAGTAACCAATTAGTGTCCAACATACTTTTTAGGGGCCGCTGCGTTTCCTTGTCTATCAAGAATATCATTTTACCACTCTCGCAATTCGCAACACTATATATCCCCCTAATCACAAATACACGTCCCTCTGTTTTTAAATGAAACTTATCTAAGAAAACCCCTTCGCCTATTCTAAATTCATCCCCTTTTCTATTCACTGCAACATCACAAGAACAATCACTACAGAAGGCATATTTTATTTCCGGCAACAAAAAGCTCGCATCATTCTTATCGCTCATGCACCCGTGACAAATCATCTGCTTAAATATTGACGCGTGATCGAAAAGAAAATTTTATCCTTCTGCCTGTCGATGTTTTGCAATAACCAGTTTTCACGTAGCCAGTTATCCTGAAAACACACTTCGAGAAAATGTCTAAAGCGCGTGGTGGCAACCTCATACGACCATTCTATCCCTTTATCTTCTGCTCGTTTACGCAAAGCCGTAAGAATATTTTTAAGGTTCCTCGGCTGGCCCGTGTCGAATGAGGGGGTATCGTGGAATTTGTTTCGAGTAAACTCAAAAAATATTCCTACTTGTTCGTTCCAGTATGGCTCCGGTGGTTGTTTTTGTTTTTTAGCTTTTGCCATGTTGAATATTTTTAAAATGGTGCTTCGTCGGTATCGTCCGCATAAGGTGTCCACATTTTTCTATCGGCACTTTCACGAACAACCCTTAGTGTGCTGCCAGAAATGGGTGGTGAGAATAAATCGTTTTCATATCCTGCTGTGTTTTTCTTGTGCCACTCTGCAATCGGGTCTATTCCATGCGTTCCGTCTTCTGTATATTCCTTAAAGGCGGTGCCCCCTTTATACATTTCAAATTTTACGGGGGAATCCAATGGAGAAGGCAAGCCGCCGGTTTCAGTATCTTTAATCTTGCGTATATGCACTTCCGTTATCATCCAATCTGTCGGGTGTTGCGTTAATCGGTGAATTGTAAGAAAGTCATCAGCCTTGTTTGCAAACTTACCGCCGCCCTCGGTATCTTCTTTTCGTGGCGCTACAGGGTATTTTTTTTCTCCGTCTTTCTGCCTTAGTGCTGATGTTACGGCGTGATTATTTATCACCCATCCCCAATTCGTTTGCTGTCCATACGCCTTTAATTCGCTTAAAGCCTCATAGTGATATTCGTGAGTGCTTAATTTGCTAAAGCCGCTCAGGTCTATCTTCAGGGAGTTATACGGGTCAATCAATCCCCACACTAATTCAGGATATTTTTTTCTTGCCTTTTTTACCATGTTAATAATATCCTTATAGTTGTACAACTGCTCTTGTGCTTTTATCAGTTTGAACTTTTTTTCTATAAACGCCTTTGCTGTAAAATACTCTTTATCGCTCATGGCCCACTTTCCATGCAGCGGCTTGCCCCAATAAAACTGAATCATCTTTCTCATAAAAGCACCCAAAGTATTTTCACTCGAAAAAACCACAGCACCCCATCCGTGATACAAAGATGCCAACAACATCAACCACCACATGAAAACGCTTTTGCCTGTGTTATCAATACCGTTGATCATAACAAGTTGCCCATCTTTAAATAAAAAATGCTTATCAAGGTTTGAACTACCTGTCGTTTTTCCTTGCTCTAAAGTCCCGGTGCGAACCTTCTCTAAGTGGGTGTCATAATCATCTGGTGTTGCCAGAAAAGAATAATCATCATCTTCTGGATTTACTCGAGATTGAATTACTCTTGTGCTTGGTTGTGTTGGTTTCCCTTTTTCTTGCGGTGCTTCACCAAAACCCAACTCGCGTAATTTTTTTGCAGCCGCCGAATAATCTCCATTACACTCTAATTGCGCAAAAACCGCGTATGGCAAATAGGCTTTTTGTGGTTCAAACTCTGTGCTTGTGGTAAAAACGCTAAACCAGTTTCTATCGTGATCGAAATTTCCGCTCGTTTGTGATGTTGTTTGTCCCGGCCTTAGAAAAAACGTTTTGCTGCCTTTTCTCCTTACAAACCGCCATCCATTTTCCTGAAGCAATGCAATCACGTCGCCGCGCTGGTTGTAATCCTCAAAAGGGGAAAGACCTTGCGTTTTAGTTGTTTTCTTAGCTGCTGGCGGTGCCGCATCTTCATACACCTCGTTGAACTGTCTTGCTATGCCATGCAATATCTCCCTTTCTTCAACTGTTATTTCGGATATAGAACAAAGATCACCAAAAACCCATTCATACCCCGGTGAGGGGTGGCAAACAAACTGGCCGCCTATGCCCCTTGTCTCAAACAGCACGCGAACCTTGTCATTCTGTTTACTTTTTTCTGCGAACTTCCTTGCCTTTTCTTCCGGCGTGCTTTGGGATATTTCGGACAGATATGTTTTTTCGTATGTGTCTTGACGTTCTTTTTCTGTGGTAGGGCGGTTTGCGAGTTTCATATTCCCCTCTACTTTCCTGCACCTATACACGAAATGATAGCCGCCACTTTTTGTTTTCTGGACTACCAGCTTCGCTAATAAATCCGGTGCAGCTTCGTGTATCAATCGCTTGTAATCCTGAAAAAGAGTACCGCCGGTCAAATCATATTTCAAATCAATATCCACACACTCCAAGTTGCCGGACGGCTCCCCGCACACCAACCCAACACCCCAACAATTTTTCAGGTTGTGCTTCGCTGTTGATGTTTGCCACCCCTTTACTATTGGCTGCTTAAATTCATTCACAGGAACAAACTGCAAACCTTCTATGCTATGTAAACCCGAATAATCCATATCAGTTGCCGTCTAAAAAGTTTTCAAATTTTCTGTCAAGCAGGTTGCGAAATGCCATGTAGTTCGCAAGCACCTTAGCAAGAAAATCCACGTTGAAACATACGCCCGAAAAAGGGACGCGCTCAACCTCTAAGCCGGAAGGATAACGCAAACCTCCGTGAGTGTTTAATCGAAATGCTAAAATTATTTCCTGAAGGGTTAATTCGCCATAACCAAACTCATTCAGGTACTCCATCATCGTGTTAGTTAACACTTCGGCGAAAAACTCTGTAGCTGGCGTTGGGCACCCGGTTATTGCTGCCGCCTGCAACATGATCTGATCTGCTACCGTCCGAACACCATTCTCGTCTAACTGGGTAATTGATAACCCTTGTAATCGAGCGGCAATTATTCGGCGCTCAACTTCCGTGAGCCTAACTGCCGGTGTTTCGGGCAACTCTCGTAGCGAGTATATTTTCCCTCTGTGCCGTATAGCTTCGGCTAAACTGCGTTTTGTTTCCATTTTCGGAACTTTTAGTTAAACCTTCTTTATCCTTATCCTTATCCTTATCCTTAGGGGTTAGGTAACCCTCTGGTAAATTGGATAAGGGTTCTGTAAGGGTTATGTAACCTTTTACTGCGTCGTCAAGTAGCCCAAATGATATAAGTATCTGTAAAGCAGTCTTTACCGGGGCCGCGTAAGGGTTAACTAACCCATGCTTACCCTTGTATTGAAACTGAATAAAACCAGTAACCCATATATAACCCTTGTCAAGCAGCCTGATTCTTTCCTTGAACGATTTTTGACCAGTTGTTTTATCAAATTCAGTATTGCACGCAGCGACAAATTGATTCAAATCAAACGAATCAAAACCTATATCTTCCATAAGGTCGGCACAGTCTATATTCCAGATTCCTGCATGGTCACATTGATCTTTAATGTATAAGAATGCCAGCTTATAATTCGGTGAGAGTTTTCTAAACCATCGCTGCTTTTTCCATATATCGGTATCGCCAAATCGCTTAGCCATTTCAAATCAGGGTTAGTAGGTAAGTCAATTAATTTATTTTCTTCATGGAATAAACGGGGATAGGTTTGCGTTTTCTTTTGTGGGGCACGGGATTTGCTTTCGGCGGCTCATTGGGGGCGTTTACAGCCTCATTAGCGGCCAGATTTTTCTTGTAACGTTCGCAAAAGTCTATAATGAGAAACTTCATTTTGGCGGCAAAAGAATCCGGGTAATTGCGCACCTCCCATGTTTCTCCGGCATCATCGGTAAATCGCAAATATTCGACAGGTTGGCGGTGGGGCCAGCTATCGTAGTTAAACTTCACCCGTTGGTGTAACTCCTTGTATTTCTTTTTTGAAAGCTCTATTGAGCGCGGGTCTTTCCGGTATTCCTGATAAAGAGAATAAAAAGTAGGCATGGGGGTTAAAAAACAGACCCGCAGGTTTCGGCGGTTGAGGCACCTACTCCCTGCGGGAAGTTCGTGAATATATAAGACCCCTATAATCCTCAACATTTATAGGGTGCTACAAATCATACAGCAAGTATAAGAACTTTTTCGGTACAAATATTGCAAAGTGGAAAATATTTTTCTCACTTCGGGGAAAACGTCGACTTGGTTCTGTTCAGAATATTATACAATGTTTTCCTGTCTATACCCAGTGATACTGCTGTTTTGCTTTTGTTCCCTTTGAAAAAATGGAGTTTCTCCAAAGTATATTCGTATTGGAACTTTCGGGTAGCTTCTTTTAAGTTCATGGTTGCGTTAGTTTGGTTGGTCTAAGTTTTCTTCTTCGATTGATAAGGAATCGGTTTCGTCGATAGAGCCAGCTTCCCACGCTTCGGAAAAATCTTTATCTGAAAACATTTCTGCTATGCCTGTTATTTGTGCCAGCCGCAACACTTCGTCGCTATCCATGCCCAATTCACGGCCAATTTTTGCATCACTCCAATTCCTGCGTTTTAATTCTAGCACTATATCACTCATGGCTGATACCTTATGTTTACCCCTTGCCCGGTTGTGGCGTATTGTTGCAGCAATCCTGTCTGACCTATCTGTTCTGTGAGTGTTTATTGTAACTACTGGCAAGTACCCGTGAACGCGAGATTGCACTTTGTCTGATTCTTTACACACGCGGGTGCGGTGAAACCCATCTACAACGGTTCTTTGAGTTTCTTCATCAAACGTTACTACTGGCTGCGTATATCCATCTTCCAGTATAGAAATTTCAAGCAATTTCATTTCAGGGCTGGCTACAGAATTTGGGTTGTAATCATTAGCAACAACACCGCCATGCTTTACCCACAACACGCAATCCACCGGCTCATATTTCATTGGACTTTTTAAGTGTAACGCACTCTTGATTTCGTTGATTGATTCTACTGTTCCGTCAAAATCAGATGTGTCTAGTTGGGCAATCAATTCTTTTATTTTTTCAACCGTTGGCCTGTTTATTTCCTGAAATAAATTCATGCTTTATAAGTTTTAATCTTTGAAGTATCGTGTTAGTTACCCTTGACGGCTCCGTAATTTCTACAGTGCCATTCAAAAATATTTTTCCGTTTTTCAATTCTGCCTTGTAGATTTTTGTAGGGGCCGAATGCGGGGTATATTTTACAACGCAAGGCGTTTTAAAATCGACAACACCGCCAAAAAACTCAATTATATCAATCGTCTCCTTCAATGGAATTAACATCTTCCAGTTTTTTAAGTTGCCAATTGTTTTTCCTGTTTTCCATCAACTTCATGTACTTTTCGTATGCTTCACTTTTGTGTTGCGAAAACCCGAGACCCTTCGCCCAAAAGTCGTTTCTCAAAAGAGACTTGCATATCCTTCGCCATGACGGGACTTTTCTTTCCGCCTCTAATCTGTAGTCGGCTTCATCGGGGATTCCTTCGGGATAGCCGCGATCTATCCACCACTTGCAAAAAAATATTATCTTGTTTTCGTAGTGAACTTTTGTTTTTGGCGGCATGGAATTAACCAACAATTCAGCAAAACTTTTCCATGTATGGCCTTCGGGTTTTGATATTTTACGGTAGCCGGTTACGTTGCCAGATTCCTGCACATATAAAGCGCCGCCATTCGCTCCGTTAACCCTCGCAACCACCCGCGCCCACGTTTCCGGCTCAATTAGGTGAAACAACCATAACCCGCGCCTTTGATCGTCGCCGTATGGCTGGCAAATTCTCATTTGCGCCAATGTTAAACCGGCTTTGTACATAAGGTCATAAAGCGTGTTGTGTGGCTTTCCGGGAAACCTGTTGTGGTATACCCATAGATCAGAAACATTCCAGTCGTAGACGGGGTATATGTTGTATGAATTTTCGGTAACCTTCGTTGTGAATTTTTTGTCGGCGAACATTTCTTTTTTTGAACTGGCAATTGTTCGGAAACGGTTAAGGCTTTCATCTGTTCGAATGCCTACAAATATTGCACAGTTTTTATCCCCGGCATACCATTTGCCAAATTCAGGAACAAATTCTTCAAACTCCATTCCATCATGGAAAAACGGAAAATATTTCGGGTCGTTAATTGCTAATTCCGGTAATTCCCTTATCCATGATTTTTGTTTTTCGCTATCCCAACATTTCCAAAAAGGTTCATATACAGAAACAGCATTTCGCAGGTGAATGGGCAGACAAACCCAATACGGCTCTATGTGGTCTTTGTACATTTTATAGCATCGTTCGATGTGATCTATTGTTAGCTTATACTGTCCTTCAAGGTCTATGAACAATAATGCTATTTTCCTGTTTCGTTTTATCGCCTCATCCATTACCATGTGCAGCATAACGGTAGAATCTTTACCACCACTGAATGATACCGATATTTTTTCAAAGTTGTCAAACGTCCATTCGATGCGCTGCTTCGCTGCCTCAAAAACATTTACACCAAGTTTTATTTTGCTCATAGTCTTTACCCTGCTTGATAGTAAGAAATTTTGCTCCCACTGTTTTATTGCTATTTCTGCAACAGCGTTGGCCTCTTTTTGCTGTTGCTCTGTCAATTTCCCCCACGCCATTCGCGTAACATATTCCGGGCACTCAAATTGAAGCTGGCAGGCCGCGTGACCTATCCACGCTTTTCTATTGATGGATAAATTTGTCAAATGATGCTCACATGAAATCGGCCATTCTTTTATAACCCTAAGCATTGCGGCCCCGTATAATTCATGATTACCGGTAAAATCAATACACCCTTGAATTATTTCCTGTTCTTCTTTTTTACTGATCTTCCGCCACATTCCAGCCTTGTAATCTTCCCACTCTTTATAGTGGTGAAATATCTGTTTCATGTGATGGTTAATATTCCATGAATAAATCCAGTGGGCTGTCGTGTACGGTGCCGTGGCGTCCGTCGAGGTAGTAGTTTTCGATGGACGGGAAACTATCTTCTATATCCATAAGGTATTCCCATTCATCTTCATCGTAATCTTCCTCTTCATATTCAATCTCCTGAAGTTCGACTACTAAGGGGGCCGGTTGACCGCCAGCCAACAATGCGATGAATTTTGCGGGTCTTTCATCCCGCGTAATCATAGGCGCACCCTTCTTTGCTCTTTCTAAATCGAATGGTATTAAGCTCATGATAGTTCCATTATAAGTGAAGTAAATCCAGATTCCCCGGTAATGTAACACATATTAGCTGCTTCGTGGAATGTTAGCTCATCGTCGGGAGCGGTTTTTAAAAGCCGGTTCATCATTATCGCATCGTACTTGAATTTGCGACCAAATTTACCAACAACATCGACTTCTTTTTCGCCATCCTCGCCGTAATCAATATTGCTAACAGACACCTTCATTTTACTATTCACTACCTCAAATGTTGGGTGGCATATTTTTGTTGGCGACATGGACAATGATAGTTCGTTGAAACCAACAAATTCATCCTTGTCGATAATAAAAGAATTTCCTTTTTCGTAGTTGAAAAACTGGCGCATATCAACGTGTGTGGCTTCTGTTTTTGGGAACCCATATAGAACCTTGCCTGTCTGGAAGAATATTTTCTTTTCGGTCTGTGCGAACATTGCGGGCCCCATCGAACTAACCCTTTCCGCGACAAAGCGGGGAATTGCGGTTTTGGGCAAATCACGATCAATCTTTCTGTAAAATGCAATCAATCGGTCTGAAGCGGTAATTACTTCGTTGCCTACAAAAATGTGCGAAACGATAAGATCGTATTGATCTTCTTTGGTGTACTTCGCGGCAGCGCCGAATAGCTTCAGTATCGTGTCGGTAAGGGAGTATTTTTCTTCCGGCATTTCTTCTGTTACCGGATATACTGAAATGTCCCCCTGATTAGATGTAAACTTTTGCGATCCATCGGACAGGGTTATTTTCTTACCATCGGCGGCAAAAAGTATGTCTGACGCGCTGGTGTATTCGATGAAGTTAAAAAGAACCCTTTCTTCAATCAGAAACGCACCGCTAAAATTTGATTCTTGTACTACAAACTCGTTCAGGTTTGTTTTTGTTATCGTTCCATTATCGAACTTTACATAATCCAGTATTGGAAGGATACCGTTGTTTTTGATGTGGGCTGAATTTTTCTTAAATGATCTTATATCCGCTACAGGGACTTTGAAGGTTTGTTTCATGTTGGTTAGAATAGTTTGTTTGTGTAAATTATGTCGTCCGCGCCCTTAACTTTTCGTTTGTGTTGCTTGACTATGGTGGTTATTTGCTTTGAATAGTCTGAAACAGATTCGCCGCCCAATGCGCGTTCGCGCTGCTGTATTTTTTCTGCTACCTCGCCTACAATCATCCACGTGTACCCTTCTCGGCCAGAGCGTAATTTTCTCTTGTTGCCGGGACGGTAGATTAAATTGCCCTTTTCAAGTTCACTAAGGCGTTTCCATACTACTTTATCTTCGAGACCAGCCGATTTTGCAATTTGTTCAAACGTACCCTCTTTAATTTTGCCGAGGGCCGCGATTATCTTAGTATACCGCTCATTGAGTTTGTCAGGGTCGAGGCTGCGGTAAGCCGCTTTGCTGGTCTCCGGCGTGTTCTTTTTACCCATAATTAATACAGTTTATAATATTTATCGTGCTGAAACATTTCTTCGCTTTCGGTTTCTGGCGGCGCTACGGCTTTTCTCCTTGCTTCGTGAACTGATTTTGTTTCCAGAAGATCATTATACTGTAGCCATTCTTTAACTTGTATTTCTGGAACGTCAAGGGCGTCTGCAATTTCAGGAATAGACATTGTATTCCATTTCTTTTTTATGAAACCTTTTTGGTTTCTGCTTAGGGGTCTCATGTTGTGTTGATTTCAGAACGAAATAAAAAAAAATATTTTGTACTACCAAATAAATTTAATTTCTTTGATGAAATTTTTATAGATGCAACTAAAATTCGATAGTGCAGCCTTCGCAAAACAGCTAAGACAGAAGCGAATCATTGATGAAAATATCGACTTGCGGACGGTGGCCCAAAAAACAGGAGTTAGCCCTGCCACCCTTTCCAGAGTGGAAAAAGGCCGAATGCCGGAGTTGTTAACCTACGCTGCGCTTTGTAGATGGTTGGGCGTTCCCATGAATCAATATATAAAGAAGGGGAAATGAGACGCGCTCACAACAGCACAATATTTGTTAAGGAAAAGATATGTAGCAGATGCGGCCTGAAAAAACCAATCTTCAGCCGTGGGCGGTGCCAACCATGCGCCAAAATAGAGGACACATTAGCCCGCGAAGAAAAGTCTATAGAACACGAAGACGGCCTGCCTGAATTGATTAAAGAACTTGACGACCTCGTAAGCCGGTATGTTCGCAAATCCAATTGCGATAAAGATCGTAATATCCGCTGTTATACCTGTGATAATGTTTATCCGTATGGCGAAATGCAGGCAGGCCACTATATCCCACGCGGATGTATGCTGCTGCGGTTTGATACAGATAGAAATATTCGTTGCCAGTGCAAAACCTGTAATGAATACAAAAGAGGTAACTTGGCAGAATACGGACGCAGGCTGGAAGCCGAAATGCCGGGGGTTACTGAAATCCTTCTCTCAGAAAGCTACACGGTTTATAAATATTCCCGCGAAGAGCTTCGGTCGATGATAGCAGACTATTATAAACGTATAAAACTATTGAAGAAATGAAAGCTGTTAATTTTGGTTCAGAAACCGGACATGTATATGTGTACAAAGATGGCCCCGACAATTCCTATGACAATTATGAATTAGTTCGCGCTCTTGTCAAGAACGGATACTGTTTTTACATAGTAACGAATATTGAGCCATCGGGGCCATTCAGCACACAATATCTATTTGTTCGGTTAAGTATATCCCGCTGGCGGCTTATACGTAAAATCCAGATTTGGGCAATTAAAAAAGCATTCAAATAATTAATCCCTCTGAGAACGCAAGCCGCAATCCTCCCCTCCATAACCTTTTATCTTATTAAAAATAACAGAAACAAACCACCTCCTTATGAATGAAGATAGATTTTGGCGCTCTGATTTGGGCCAATCATTTGCAAAACTAATAGACACCATGTTTGTAGAAGTAAACTCCGAACGAGTAGAAAAATTATCAGACGGGAAATATAAGAGAGTGAAAGATGGATTTGTAGGTAAATTCCCTGAAGTGGCAGCAAGAATAAGAAGCGATAATGTCGCTGCCAGAAACGCCCTTAAAGAATCACTTGCCCGAACCAAAGACCTAACCCATAACCAAAATGCAAACAACCCACAACGCACATGATGACGCTTATAAACGCCACCCTAATGGCGACGACCTTGACGTTATCTTGTTCATCATCTTAATTGTTTTCTTAATTGCAAAATGTTAATATTAAAAAACTAATAAAAGCGTGTATTCCTTCACCCCCCCTTGCGCCAGACTATAGTGTTATTGATGGCGGCAATGAATAATGAGCTATGACAGAGGTAAGACATATAATACCGATCAGTGGGAAAGATTCCTTAGCAACGGCGCTGGTTCAGTTGGAGATACAGCCAGATTTACCCTATGAATTTGTTTTCAACCCAACGGGAGCTGAATTGCCAGAGGTATTTGAATGGCTTTCTAAAGTAGAAAAATATTTAGGCAAGCCGATTACGCGAGTTGGCGAGAATTTAGAAGCAATAATTGAATCATACGGTTATTTCCTCCCTAATGCGCGAACAAGATATTGCACCAAAGAAGCGAAGATTGAACCTTTTGTGAAATGGGTAGGTAAAGACCCCGCAATCGTTTATTACGGCATAAGAGCCGATGAAGAACGCGAAGGGTTTAATAACAAAACGTCACCCAATATAATCCCAAAATACCCATTGAAAGAGTTGGGCATCGATATGGAGGCGGTGTATCAAATCATTAATACCCGAGGACTAAAGCCGCCAACATTTTTTTGGCAATCTGTTTACGAATCGGTTTGCAGGGTATTGGATATAGATGTTCGAGATAAGCTGAAAGAATGGCAATTTGATATGTTGTTCTCTTGGAGAAGTCGGGCAAATTGTTATTTCTGTTTCAACCAGCGTCTTTATGAATTGGTTGGGTTATTAGAACACCACCCCGATTTATTCAACAAGGCCGAATCGTACGAATACATGGGGGGCGAAAATCCTTATTACTGGAAATATAACTACCCGATGAAAAAGATCAGAGAAAACGCAACCAAGATAAAGCGAAAAAGAATTGAAGCGGTTTGTAAGGCTATTATTCCCGCAATACAAAAGAAGCTGTTTACGGACGAGCCTTTTGATGATGAGTTTTTTGTTGACGTACTGGCGGTAAAAAGCTGCGGCCTCTTTTGTGGGAAATGATGGCGGCTATGAATAATGAGTTGTAACTAAATTTTTTGAATACTTAAAACAGAAAGAGAATGATAAAAACAATCGAGGACTTTAAAAAGGTCATCCTTAGCAGTCAGGATAAAAACGAACTGTATTTGCATGAAGTTGAACTAACCGAAACCATCGGCAATTTACACAAAGGGCTGCGGCTGTCGGAAAGTGATATGGAAACATCCGAAACTATCGCTAAACTAAAAACAGCAGAATCTCTTTTAAGAATTTGCCAAGAGCGTCAACAGGAAACAGGTAATTGGGCCAATCGCATTAACTATAATTTCAGGATGGCGGCAAAATCTGTACTAACAAAAGAAACGTATCAAAAAATTTGGGAATTGGCGCAGCTAACTCGCAATGATGTGAAGGATAAAAACAAAGAACTAAAAACAAATAAAATTGATAGATAATGACACGAATATTTTTTGACACCGAATTTACCGGCCTTCGCCAAAATACTACTCTTATAAGCATCGGCCTGATAGCTGAAACCGGAGAAAGGTTCTTGGGGGAGTTTACAGACTACGACACCGATCAAGTAGACAATTGGATTCGGGATAATGTTATCAGTAAACTGCGGTTGACTGGGCAGGAGGCAAGCCATGATTATCCCAAAACCATGTTGATAAAAGGGACAACCGAACAAATCGCCGATTCACTTTCTTTATGGTTGGAGCAGTTCGACAAAGTAGAAATGTGGTCTGACTGTCTTGCTTATGATTGGGTGCTGTTCTGTGAGTTATTCGGTGGCGCTTTCGGCATACCTAAAAACATTTATTATATCCCATTTGACATTTGCACGCTCTTCAAACTAAAAGGAATCGACCCAGATTTAAATCGGGAAGAGTTTGCGTTTTCGGGGGCATCTGTATCAGACGGGAAAGATAATAAGCATAGCGCTCTTTATGATGCCGCAGTGATCAAAGAGTGTTACCAAAAACTTTCTTCATTATAGCGTTCACCCCCAATAAACCAATAGAACCAAATAATTTATTTCACTAAAAAAGGAAAGGGATGAAAATAGAGGAACTAAATATAGAAGTAGATGATCTTGAAGATTTCAACTATCAGGCCAGTGAGCTACTCACCGAGTTTTGCGAAGACCTTGAAGCCAAAGGAATGACGCGACCGGTAGAAGAAGATGAAAAATGGATAGCAGAAGAAGAAGGATTTTCTTTTTACTGGAAATCTGAAGCAGCAAAATTGATAGAGGTGGAACTAAACCGGCTTCATTCAATAGCGGTGAAATATTTCGGGCGCAACAATAAGTGTATTGATATTAACTCTCACATGTATAAAACACCTTAAAAATAGTATATGGGACTATACATGTTCGTCAATGACCAAGACAGGGTAACAAAAAGAAAAGTTTCCGACAGTGATCTAAACGAAATCTTTCAAGAGGCTTTGCAATATGACCCATTGTTAATGATTGAGGAAGACAGGCGAGTTACGAGGTCTTTTTGGGGAAAGCGAACCGAGTACTTAAGCTATTGGATTTACCACGAAACACCGGCGCATGATGGTTCAGCGTACCAAGCGCGATTACAAATGTCGGCGAGCGGGTCAAAACCTATTGTAGTTGCATACCTGTATGGGATTATTAACGGTGCGCTCGCGGTCAATAGAAAATAATTAAAACATGCAACTATATGGCAGACACATTTCAAAATTCCGACACAATGCAAGAGTTTTTATCAAGCGAGTACTACAAGCAAGCACTCGAACAATTCAAAGCTTCCAAGAAGCCTAAAAAGGAATGGGAGATAGTGGCGTTTAAGCATCGTGGAAAAATTGCTGCTCTAATAGAAGACTGGAGGGAAGGCTTCAGCCAGCCGCACTTTAAATATCCCAGACAAATGATGTCTTTGTCGTGGGCGCTTAACCCTGCTAACGACTGTACCATCCACTCCGTTCGCCGGTTATCAGATGGGGAAACCCTAAACGTTTTGGATTGGGTAAAAACTACCGGCTCATCGAAAAGGCAAATCACCGGCTTTTCTATTGTTGAAAATGGTTTGTTAATCCACTTTAATAACGGCAGTTTGAATATAGTGCCGGGCGGCCCTTCGTTGGCTAAGATAGAAAAACTGTCCGCGCCCATACTGGTTACCCATGATGGGGAAGAGGTGTATGACTGGAAAGATTTCCACCCGGCAATTGTCTTTCCTGATTTCGATATTAAAGCCAACGCTTCCGAAGATTATTGGATTGAAGCAAAAGCTGGATATCCTGAATCTAAACTTTTCTCCACCCGCGAAGCCGCCGAAGAATATATCCTCAACCATAAGCCATTACTGTCATTGAATGATGTGAGGGAGGCGCTGCCTGAGCAATACTGGTTGAGCAAAGCAACTGTTATAGATAGACTAACCGCCCTCGTCAAAGAAAAGGTTTTAACTGAGGGAATAGATTACGAGGTAAAAGAGGATTACGCCTGTTCCCGGCACACATATCTTCATCCTGATGAAAAGTGCGATGGCTCAACGGTAGCACTGCCAATTGTAAACAAAGAACCAATTACCGAAGATGAGTTGTGGGCAAGTGCGATAGAACTTTATTTGAAGGCAAAAAGTCTTTACCCGTTTTCGCCCGAGAAATGGGTTTCTACTGTTCAACAAAAATACTCCCTCACCAAAAAACAACACCACCCATGAGTAAAGAAACAACCGACCGCCGCAAATGGACCCGCATCATCGATCATCTCCCTCCTGAGAACCAGGAAGTGGAGACAAAAATAGATGATCACATGGGAGTGAGGAATGAGCAGACGTTGAAAAGAGTTGGGAGGCTATGGTATGCAGGTGATATGTACGTTTATTACACCCCAACACATTGGAGGGAGAAAAAATAGAAGTTATGAAAGATATAGTCAAACAATCAATCTGGAATTTGCGGGCACAGCGCAATAGAAAGTTGTGGTTCAGGGAAGGCAAGAAGCGCCCAATGCTTAGAAAAATGCGGTGGGCCGTGTTTTGCCCGTACCTGTTTCGCGGCCCTTGACAAAGACACTATATAATCTTAGTCAAACTTTTATCTAAAAATCATATAAAGTCTATCTAAAATGACAGAGCAAGAATATTGGTACACGCGATATGCTGAAGAACAGCAGTTCAGAGAAGCGCAACACGCAGCTACAATGGTTAACATCGAAAAGCAATACGGCTACTGGCAACTATGCCCTAAATGTGATGGAGAGGGAATTATTCCAACCATTGGATTGGCAACAGCAACTACACGAATCTGCCCTGTCTGCAACGGAAGCAAGCTACTTGCAAGACCAATTATAAACGATAAAAACAATCAGGTATGACAAAAGAACAAGCAATAAAACGCAAAGCAGAACTGGGCATGTCAGTGTTGTTTCCGTGATGGGGTCGATTATGCGATAAAAAACTATAAAGCACTGATCGGTGAGTATTCGGACATTGGGTTACAGGAAAGCAAAAAGCAAACTGCATAGAAACGTAAAACAAAAAAACAACATTATGAAAAAGCAGGAAGCACTGGCGCGCAAAGCCGAATTGCTGAAAGAACTTGAACTGGTTAACCGGATTATTGATTCCCCGGAAGTATCAAAAGAGGATCGCTTTTGGGGATTGGTCTGCGGGTTACAAATGAAAGTAGATTTCAAAAAATATCCCGATTCAATCTTTTGGTTCAACGGCGAAGAATGTTGGGTTGAGTATGAATTAAAAACAGGTATTCTTTGGCTGCATTATTCAACGATATGGTCGGTTTTTGAAGAAGAATACGGTCTTACTTATGATCAAACCCAATCATTTATAAAAGCGCTGGTGGAAGAACACTTTAAAATGAAGGGTGTTACAGTGTCAACCGAATTATTTA